>Ga0116171_10000966_pt1 | contig 29648 bp, 19 predicted proteins | sample AD_JPNHW2_MetaG_FD_89798 | JGI IMG/M metagenome (GOLD analysis project Ga0116171, IMG submission 89798) | Active sludge microbial communities of municipal wastewater-treating anaerobic digesters from Japan - AD_JPNHW2_MetaG | ecosystem: Engineered > Bioreactor > Anaerobic > Digestate | place...
ATTCTTTGCTGAACCTTCTTCTGGCATGCTCTGCTTTTTTCATTTGAACACCTCGCGACTGAATTTAATCTATCTTAATCAGGTGTCCACTTTTATTTTACCAGTCCACCTTGCTTCGCCCATCGAGCCAGGAATCAGTATGAGTAAGAGGGCATAAGAAGAAAATCGGACAGGTGCTTATGCATGACGCCCTCGATGTTGTCCTGCCAGAATTCTTCCATGGTCACTACATACTTGGGAAAATGATCTTTGATCGCCAGCAGCGGAGCGAACTCTCTCGATACTTTTGAATCTGCAGAAAGCTTATAGGCAACTTGAACGTAGATTCGTTCTTGTTTCTGTTCGGCAACAAAATCGATTTCTTTATCGTCGAGTTTGCCAATGAATACGCGATAGCCGCGGCGCTCCAGTTCGTGAAAGACAATGTTTTCCATGATTCCGGAGATGTCTCGATCTTTGTAGCCAGATAAAGCATATTTAAGCGACTGGTCGGCAATATAGTATTTCTCGTTGGTTTTGAGAATTTCTCTGCCTTTCAGATCATAACGTTGAACTCGTTTGACGATAAAGCTGCTTTCGAGGGCGGCGAGATAATTATAAACAGTGTTGAGGTCGATGCGTCGATGCTGGCTTTTAAAATAATCAGCAACCTTGTTGGCAGAAAAGCAGTTGCCGATATTATCAAAAATAAATCTGACGATTCTTTCCAGCAGCTCAATATTTCTGATCTTGTAGCGCTGTATGGTATCGCGCAGAAGCGCTGACGCGTAAATATCACTGACTATTCTGCCGGCATCCTCAAAACCATAGCCAGCAACATGAATCGCTGGAAAACCACCAAGCCTGATAAAATCATGCATCTGATGGAATAAATTGCTACCCGCCTTCTCATTGCCATCACGGGACTGTTTAAAGACAAGGTATTCTGCAAATGAAAGCGTTTTAACATTAATTTCAATGTAGCGGCCGGCAATCAGAGTAGACAACTCAGACGACAGCAGCCTTGGTTTGACCTGGTTTGTCGTGGTGGTGGGGGGAATTGTTTGTTGAAAAGATGCAGATTCTCGAACGGGCCGGTGAATTTTTTTGCATCGGGAAAAATCGTATCAATCTTTTGTGCTTTTTCTGGCATATTACTTTCTGCAATATGATAAAAATCAGCCGACAACTTGTGGAAAATTTTGCGGCCGGCGACCTGAAAGCCGCCGCAATGCTGTTCGAGCAGCTGCGCCGCCCGTTGTTCGCCTATTTTTATCGAGTTGGCGGCGACCGCTGTGTGGCCGAAGACCTGCTGCAGGAAACCCTGCTGACGCTGCACAGTCGCATCGAGACCTTTAACCGCGACTGCGAATTCATGCCCTGGGCCTGGGCGATCGCCCGCAACAAGTTTCTTGAATTCAAACGCAGCCAGAGCCGCGTGACCCGCCTGCTGCCGCAGCTTGCCGCTGCGGTGGCGCCAGAACAAAGCTGTTTCAGCAACGATGTGCATTTCGCTACCGACCTGAGAAACTGCCTCGATGAACTGTCTGAGCCGACCCGCGAGGCTTTCGTGTTCAGGCATTTCCAGGGCCTGAGCTTTCAGGAAATCGCTGACCTGCAGCAGGTGCCCTTGCCGACCGCCAAATCGCGCGTGCTTTTTGCCCTGAAAAAGTTACGCGAATACTTTAAAAGAGGTGACCGATGAACAGCCGATGTCTTGACGAAGAGCAGCTGATAAGCCTTTACTATGATGAAGGCAATACCGATGCCGACGCTGCAGCATGCAGAGAGCACATCAGAGAATGCCCGGCCTGTCAGCAGGCTTTCGCCGAAGTTTGCAGCGAGCTTGCCGAAATCGACCTGCCGGTGCCCGATGGCGGCCACCGTGCCGTTGCCGAAGCACTCAAGCTCATCGGCTGGCAGCAGCCGACCACCAGTCGTGACGAAATCATGACCCTCGAAGAGGTCGCCGACTGGCTCAAAGTGGGTTCGCACGCCCTTGCCGGCATGCTGCACCAGCTGCCGCATTTCATCGTTGCCGGCCAGATCAGGTTCAACCGCCGGCTGCTCGAAAATCATCTGTTCAATCGCCGGTCTGAGGCTGAGAGTAAGGCGCCAGATCAGCCCCGGCAGCGTTTAAAAGTCGTTGGCGGCCGCGCCGCCTGAAGGGAGACTGCCCATGTCAGTAGTTTCAACCCGCAATCTCGAACTGTTCAGCCGCAAGTTCGGCAAAATGCTCGGTTCAGGTATTCCGCTGCTGAAAGCACTTGAACTGCTGCAACGCGAAGAGGGCGATTCGCCGCTGGGCGCCATTATCAGCCAGATCTGCAGCCGGGTTCGTGAAGGTTATACCCTTTCCAGCTGCATGAGCCTTTTTCCCGGTGTTTTCACCGAGGTATTCGTCGCCATGGTCAAGGCCGCCGAAAACCAGGGCCGACTCGATCAGGGCATGGTTGAAATCGCCGACAGCCTCGCTGACGGCACACTTGAAGCCGGCCAGGGTGGCGGTGAAATCAACGAAGCCGCCGGTGCAGCCGAAGATACCAATCTGCAGGTTATCAAGCTGGTTAACCGGGTTATTTCAGATGCGGTAAAAGAAAAGCTCGCCCGCGTCGTCTTTAAACCCGAACGTGACCACGTCAAACTCAATGTCGCTCGTCAGAACAGCCTCGAAGCCCGCGAAAACTTCGATCACCCTTCCTACGACCGTATTGTGGCCCGCATTAAACTGATGTCGGCACTCGATATAAGTGAGACCCGCCTGCCGCAGGATGGCCGCATGCTGGTCAAGGTTGAGAACGAACTTGTTGATATTCGCGTGCAGCTGGTTCCGACGGTGTTTGGCGAGCAGATTCTGCTGTTTTTAAGCCGCCCCGATGAGGTTATACCGCCTGTTTCGTCTGTTTTTCCGGATGAGGCGCAGCGAAAGCAGATTGTCGGGCTGTTGCAGAACCTCAATCGTGGCCTGGTCATCTTTGCCGGTCCCCACGGTTCAGGCAAGACCACCAGCCGCGATACGGCCATGTCGATACTTAACGACGGCACCAGAGTCATTTTCGAAGTCGGGCGTATTTACAAGGCGATCGATGGTATCGGCTGCATTCAGGTCAGACCGCATATCGGCATGACGATGCCGGCCGCTATCAGGGCTGCCGTGCGCGCTGACGCGCATGTGATCGTCGTTGAAGATATCATAGATGAAGAAACGGCCCTCGAATGTTTTAAAGCCGCCAGCGACGGCATTCTCGTGCTGACCCAGATGCATGCCCGCAATTCTTCTGAAGTGTTCAGACAGCTTCTGAATCTTAAAGTGCCGCCGTTTCAACTCTATGACGGCATTGGATCCGTGGTTTTCCAGATGCTGGTGCGCAATGTCTGCCCCGACTGCCGGCGCGAAGTTGAATTCACGGAAAAAGATTTTGCCAGACTCAGCCTGGTTGATTTCAAACCCGGCCGTTACAGCGACAGCAAGGGCTGCGCCAGTTGCCGTAACTCTGGCTACCGTGGCATGCACCCGTTTTACGAAATCACCGTGCCGAACAAGAACCTCAAAGAAGCAATCATCAAAGGCGACAGCAACCAGATTGCCCTTGCTCTCGAAGCCATGCACGGCGCCAGCCTCGAAGCGAAAATCCGCGGTTGGGCCAAAGAAGGCCATACCAGCCCCGCCGAAGCCGCCCGCATTCGCACGATTCTGTTCGCCCAGCCATGATAGACCGGGCTGACAAACCGGTTCACCTTAGGCGAGTTTTCAGTGGCTCTAAATACTTTGTTCTGCGTGCAGATGGGGAATCAAGAAGTTTAATGTGCTTGCCGGGGGCAATGTTTTGTAGACTTTCCAAAAGCCCGGCATAGCGATTATAATGCTAAATATTCACCATCTGATTGTGTTGAAGGAGAGCCGCCATGATCAACTCAGGCCTTCGGTCGAAGATTTTTTCTCGACGCCCGTTACTTTTCGTTATTTGCATTCTAATCGCTGGTCTTGGGCTGGCAAGCCCCCTCAAGAGCGCTGATTCCGATACCCGGTTGAATTTTGAAATCCGTCTGCCCGACAACCTTTCGCCATCGGCAAAACTTTTTATCACCGGGAATCATCACGCGCTTGGCGATTGGGACCCTGGTTTGATCGAGGTTCCGCGCGTTGGCAACCGGGCCATGTGGTCAGTTTCCCTGCCCGCGGATTACGTGCTTCAGTTCAAATTCACCCTCGGAGACTGGGGCCATGTCGAAGCCGCCGTCGATGGTTCGGAAATCGCCAATCGGGTTTTGCCGGTTCCGCGTGGCCAGACGACGCTGCGGGTTGTTGTGTCAGGCTTCAAGTCGCCAGGGTCGCCAACTGAGCAGCGGCCATCAACCATTGTTGGCAATGTGCGCGTTCACAAAGATTTTCCCAGCCGGAATCTCGCACCCCGGAACTTGTGGGTATATCTGCCGCCGGGATATGATCAAGAGCCGGAGCGGCGCTACCCCGTTATCTACATGCAGGATGGAAACAACTGCTTCGACGGGGCTACCTCTTTCAATGGCCTTGAATGGAAGGTCGATGAAACCTTTGAAGAGGGCATCGCTCGCGGAACACTCCCTGGGGCGATTGTGGTCGGTATCGCCAACACCGCTGCCCGTGTCGATGAATACACCATGGTTAAGGCCCTGCGCGGCGACCGCCGAACCAGGATCGGCGGCAAGGCTGATATCTATGCTTCTTTTCTGATCGATGAAGTGAAGCCATTTATAGATTCGACCTACCGCACTCTTGTCGATGCCTCACACACGGCCGTCATCGGCGCGTCGCACGGTGGCCTCGTTTCCCTCTATCTCGGAATTCGTCACCCCATGATCTTCGGGGCCGTCGGCGCCGTTTCGCCAACCCTGTCATGGGGGAATCACTGGCTGACTAACTATGTTCGTCGTCTGCATGGTCTTCCCAGAAACCTTCGTATCTGGGTCGACACGGGAACGGCAGAAGACGCTGTAGACAGTAATGGCAACGGTATTTCTGATCTGATTGACGATGTGCAGGAAATGCGTGATCTGCTGCTGGCGCGAGGCTACGATTCTGCACAGGTCGAACTCATGCTCGACGAAGGAGCGATTCACAACGAAGCCGCCTGGGCGAAACGTCTGCCGCAGATTCTCGAATTTATCTGCCGGCCGTGGCGATAGTCGAAAATTGATTGTGCCTTCTGCCATGGAAAGATGAGCGGAGCGGGCAGGCTCTTGAAAAGGCTTTTCATTTGCGTAGCCCTGAAAACCCAGACAGATAAATCAAAATCTCCCACCGTCAATTAAATCAGAGAGAAGATTTTTGTTTGACGTGATTTGTCGTTGTGGCGGGATATGCTGAAGGTAGTTAAAACTAAGGAGTGCTTCAGCATGAACAGAAAAACTGCTACCGATGGCGCTGCACGCAACGACCGGGAATTGTTTGTTGAAAAGATGCAGATTCTCGAGCGGGCCGGGGAACATCTGAAAAAAGAATTCGTCGGCCTCGACGCGATTATCGACGAAATCGTGCGACAGGTCAGTTGCTGGTTCGTGTTCCCCGAAATGCAGGAACAGCCCTGCATCATCAACCTGTGGGGCATGACCGGCGTCGGCAAAACCGCTCTGGTCAGCCGGCTGGTCGAACTTATCGGCTGCGCCAACAGCTTCGTTCGTTTCGATCTTGGCCAGAGCGGCCAGTGGGGAATTCACAGTGGTTACCTCGATAAGATTGCCAGGTTTGACCGGAAAATAATTGCCCTCGATGAATTTCAGCACGCCAGAACCATCGATGAACGCGGCGTCGAAGTAAAGAACTACGGCGAACGGATAATCTGGGATCTTCTCGATTCCGGCACGGTGCATTCGTTTTCCGGCGGGCCTGAATTATTCAGAATCAGTGAATTCTACGCAAAACTTACGGGCATGATCGGTCGCGGTCTGAAAGCCCGCAAAGGGAAGGTTACCGCCGGCAAAAAGCTGTTTGTAAAGGAATTCGATAACTTCATCGGCTATAGAGACAGAGGAAAGTCGAAACAGGAAGTTCACCTGATACCAGACGATTTTCTTGGCAATTTTATCTACAATAATGAAAGTTCAAACCCAAATTTCAGGCTTGAATGCGAGGCCAGAGAATTCTTTAACCGTCTTGATGAGCGGCAGACACTCGCGGCGCTGAAAGACTTTATTGACAGCCTTCAGGGGCAGAATCACACCACGTTCACAAATCTGCTGATTTTCGTCATGGGAAACCTCGACGAAGCCTATGCTGCTGCCGACAACTTCAACGGTGAAATCGATGCTGACGTATTCTACCGCAGCAGCCTCGGCATAACGATCCATCAGATCAAGGAGGCTCTTAAAAGCCGCTTCAGGCCTGAACAGATCGCCAGACTCGGCAATAACCACGTGATTTACCCTTCGATGAGCCGCCAGTCTTTTCAGAAGCTCATTGAAATCGAGCTCGACCGTATTGCGCAGCGCTTTTTCCAGGAAAAGAAGGTGCGACTCGAATTTGACGCCAGCCTGAAAGAGCTTATTTATCAGGAAGGCGTGGTTCCGACCCAGGGCGTCAGACCGCTTATTTCAAGCCTGAATCAGATTGTCAGGGCAAACCTTGGGCGAATTTATGCCTCGGCATTCTCGACCAACCAAGCGGTTGAAAGAATTTTGCTGAGCGTGAAAAACCGGCAGATCGTCTGCGACTATCACAGAGCCTCTGCACGGTTGTTTACCAGCGAGATTCCTGTAACGCTTTTCAAAATCAGAAAAGAGCCGCTCATTCCTGATGATAAACAGGCTGTAACTGCGGTGCATGAAGCTGCTCATGCAATTGTGGGAACAATTCTCACTGGTCGCCTGCCAAAAGAAATTTACTCGCGCTCATCTATGCCTGGCTCTGAAGGCTATGCGTTTTATGAGAACAATACGCGCGAAGTGGGCTCTTTCAAAGCATTCAAAAATGAAGCCACCATTTGTCTGGCCGGGCTGGCCGCCGAAAAGATTTTTTTTGGTGGCAGCGGCGCCACAGCAGGAGCTTCAAGCGATATTGCCCGTGCAACGGCTTTTATTTCCGATATGATTCAGCAGTGCGGTATGACGCGCGAAGCGGTCAGATACAATATGAACCCTGAATTGCCGGGCGTTATACACGATGTCAGTGAGAGTGAAAATAAAGCGAAAATATATCTGAAAAAGGCTTATCGGGCGGCCCGACGCTTGATCAGGCAGGAGCGGCGCCTGTTGCTCGAAGTTGCGAATTATCTTTCAGAGAACCCGTCTATGAATGGCGAAACGTTCAACGATTTTCTCACCCGTTTCGCGACCCCTGAAGGCCTTGAAAACTTCAACAACGGTAATTTGCCCTACCGCGCCCGCCTGCACGAAATGCTCTCCGAAGCGCGCAACGAGGCTACCATGCCAGAAAAGAAGCTGGTGCTCATCAAAGGCCGCAAAAACAGCGTCACCGCCGCCTGAAGCCCGAATTGTCTCAAGCCCGTCAGGTGTATTGTTCGAGGGCCTGCTGCAGAGATTGCTTGATGTTGCGGGCCAGCCAGGCGGGCTTGAGAACTTTTACCGTTTCGCCGTGCATGAGAATTTTCTGTTCGAGCTCGAAATTCGGCATCAGATAAAGTTCTATCTGAAGTTCCTTTTCGTTGTCGCAGATGGCCTTCTGTGAATGATGCAGTGGCAGAGCTTTTACATAATTGCCCTGCTGCGGGGTGAACGAGAGAAGCACTTTTTCCATTTTGCCTGTTTCAGCTGTGATGCCGATAATGTCTTTGAACTTGCGGCGTGGGTCTATTTTCGGGTCGGGCACGAACTGTTCATCGCTGATCTTCAGCTCTGATATGCGGTCGAGCCCGAATACATAGAGCTTTTGCGCGTTTTCGTAGCAGGCGACCAGATACCAGCGGTTCTGGTATTCTTTGAGAAGATATGGGTTGACGCTGTGGCGGCGCTGCGGAGCCTCAAAAAAGGTTTTATAATTGAAGCTCACGGGGCGCTTTTCCCTGAGCGCCTGCAGCAGCGGCTGCAGAAGCTCGATGCCCTGAAGTCTTTCGGCGTTATCGAAAGAGATGCAGTCAAGGGTCTCGCGGCTGTTCGCCAGGCTGTTGCGCAAGACTTCAGCTGTGTGAAATACATCCATGAACTTCATGAACGGTTCGAGCTGAATCCGGTCTGATTCGGCAATGAAATAGCCGTTGTGCTGGCGCGAATAAGAAATCTTGAGGCCAAACTCCGCGTCGAGCTGCTCGATGTCGCGCTGAATCGTGCGCCCTGAAACCTCAAAGCCCTTTTCGTGCAGGTAATCAGACAATTGTTTGAAGTTCGGGTAGAAATCTTCTTCGACCTTTTTGATTATCAATGAATAGCGCTTGATGGTTCCCTGTTGCGACATATACCCTCCCAGGCATGTTCTGTTATGAACCATTCTAACCATTTAACCCGACGGTTGCAATTAGTGCCAGCCAGAACAGTTTCGAAATTATTGAAAGTTTCGACCATACGACAAAAAAAGTTTATTTTTTTTTAAAATAACTATTGCGGGGTGGGGTACCAAACCGTATAATCTTTAGAACAAAGCTTCTACAAGTATTATAAGTAACCAGGAGGAAAGAGCTTGAAACGTATTTCTACCATGTTCTTGGCCCTTTGTCTGCTGAGCTCCGGTTCTGCCTATGCAGCCGGTATCAGTGTAAACAATTCCCGTGGCTATGCCACCACCCTTGACATCGAATGTCCGAAAGTCAATGTTTCCGAAACCAGTGTTCTCGGTGCTAAGGCTCTCGAAATCACCGCCCCCGAAGCATCTCTCTCTTCAGATAAAGATCTTCCGACTCTGCCGAGATATACCGCAATGGTAATGGTAGATCCTTCACGCCGCCCGGTTTTCCAGGTCAACAGCCTCGAATCCGAAATCATCACCGTTGATGCCCGCATCGTACCGAGCAAGGGTAATTTTACCCGCAACATCAACCCCTCTGATGTTCCCTACAATTTTGGCGAAGCATACAGCAACGATAAATGGTATCCGGCTGATGAAGATCTCGTTAAAATGGGCGAACCTTTCATCTTCCGTGAAGTTCGTGGCGTTAACCTGATCGTCAACCCCGTTCAGTACAACCCTGTTAAAAACCAGATCAAACTGCACAAGAAGATCCGTGTTACCGTTTCTGCTGACGAAAAGATTTCCAAAAACCAGATGACCAAACTGGCCCCGATCAGCAAAGCTTTCGAACCGATCTACAAAAACACTTTCGTGAACTTCAAACAGGCTACCAGCCGTCTGCCCCGCCTCGATGAAAACGGCCGCCTCCTGATTATTGCTCATGATGCATTCATGGAAGCCATGAATCCTTTCGTCGACTGGAAGAAAAAATGTGGTATCGATGTTAAGATCGTTCCGATGAGCGCAGTTGGCAAAACCAACACTGAAGTTAAAGCCTTCATCCAGGAAGAATTCAACCAGGGCAATCTGACCAACGTCATGCTGGTTGGCGATGCCGAACAGATCCCGACTAATAAGGGTGTTAAAGAAAACGCTGACTCTGATGCAGTTTATGTGAAACTCGCCGGTGACGACCATGTCCCGGATGCCATCATCAGCCGCCTCTCTGCTAATACCGACAAAGAAGTTGCCTATCAGGTAGCCAAGTTCGTTAACTACGAACGCTTCCCGACCACCAACAAAGCCTGGTATACCAGAGCTCTCGGTATTGGTTCTGCAGAAGGCAATCCGAAAGATTACCAGTACATCGATGAAATCCGCACCGAACTGCTTGGCAAAATGTTCACCGATATCGTAAAAGCTTACGATCCAGGCGCAACTGCAGCCATGGTTACCGCTGCTACCAATGAAGGCATCAGCCTTATCAATTACCTGGGCCATGGCTCCGGTACCAGCTGGGGCACAACCCGCTTCAGCAACACCGAAGCTGGCAAGCTCAGCAACGGCTGGATGATGCCCGTAATCTGGGACGTAGCCTGTGTTAACGGTCGCTTCGTAAACTTCACCGGTTTCGGCGAAGCCTGGATGCGCTCTGGTAACATCGAAAGCCCCGCCGGCGCCGTTTCTTACGCTGGTGCAACCACTAACATGGAATGGGTACCCCCGATCCACGTTCAGGCTGAATTCAACAAGAACCTCATCGCCAATGAAGTATACAAAACCACCGGTGGTATCTTCATGAACGGTATCATGAAGGGTCTCGAACTCTACACTGCAGAACCCAAGAAATCTGGCGTCATGATGCTGGAACAGTGGCACCTCTATGGTGACAGCACCCTCAACGTGCGCTTCAAAGCCCCGACCACCATCGCCGCTGAATCAAAGGCCGTTCGCAATGCTGACAACGTCTCTGTAACAGTAAATGTTCGCGACGCAGCCGGCAAAGCTGTTAGCAACGCCCGCGTCAGTGTTTACACTACCGGTGTTGAAAACGTTCGTGTTGCCACAACCAATGACAACGGTGAAGCCGTAGTTACCATGCCTGCCGATATGACCGAAGGCTTCGTAACTGTAATCGGTGCCGATGTTGTTCCGGTTGTTGATATGCCCGTAACCTTCTAATCAAGGTATAAAAAAAACAGCCACCTTCGGGTGGCTGTTTTTTTATGCTCAAATCACGAAAGCTCCAGGCCAGGCGAAAGGGCAGGGTGGGGGAAAGATAGGCAAAGATATCAAAGTAAAATGATATTAAAGAACACCCTTGAGTAACAGCAGGCGCAGAATGAAGTTTGTCAGCATGCCTGCGGCGAGATCGTCGGCCAGAATGCCGGTTCCACCCCTGAAAGTCTGAAAAAGATTAACCGGGAAGGGCTTGAAGATATCGAAAAACCTGAAAAGCATAAAACCGGCGAAAATTGTCAAAAAACTGGTATCCCAGAGGAGAAACAGCGAAAGCCACATGCCGGCGGCTTCATCAATGACCACTTCTTCGGGGTCTTTGCTGCGTTCGATTTTTTCGATTTTTTCGGCCACGCCAAGAGCCAGCAGGCAAAAAACTATAAACAGCAGAATCTGCGCCCATGTCTGCATGTCGCGGGTTAACATATACAGCGCAATGCCGGGCAGGCTGCCAAAAGTGCCGGGAGCGTGCCGAATATAGCCCAGCCCGAAGCATGAGCCAAGCATTTTGATGCTGTTGATACTCGCTGAACTATTCGTCCAGGAAGTGCCAATTCTTTTTGAAATAGTCATAACCTGAATATACCGTGGCTGCCGCGGCAATCAACATTAGACCCTGAATTACCGGAGCATAGATTTTTAACAGCATGTCGAGATAGGCCTGCTGATTATAAGACAGAAGAAACACCCTGATGGTCAGAAAACACAAAGCGGTGATGATGGCGGTCATCTGTGCCGTCGTTTTAAGCTTGCCGGCACTGCTGGCGTCAATAACCTGGCCACGTTCAGCACAGATAAGCCGCAGACCGGTCACCGCGAATTCCCGGGCAATAATGACGATGGCCACCCATGCGGCGGTATGCGTGATCGCCCGATACTCAACCATCGCAATCAGAGCGGTTGAAACCAGAAGTTTGTCGGCAATCGGGTCAATGAAGCGCCCGAAGGTAGTTACTTCTTTGTAAAGGCGTGCAAGATAGCCATCGTAGTAATCAGTAATCGCCGCGATAATAAAAATCACGGTAGCCAGAGCTTTGCCCCAATCGCCATCAAGAGAAGCGCCGGGGGGCCTGAAGAAAAAGGCCGCCATAAAAAATGGAATGGCCACAACTCGCATCAGCGTTAGCTTGGTCGCCAGCGTCATTTCAGCAACTCCGCTTTGAAATCATAGGCGTCGGCGGCGGTGATTCTGACTTTGACCAGGTCTCCGGGTTTATGTTTGCCCGGGTTCTCAATGAGCGTCGAGTTATCGACTTCGTAAGCGTCAAAACAGGTGCGTGCCCGCGCAGTGTGGTCGATGATCTCGTCGATGATAACCTCAAGCTCACGGCCAATAAGTCTGCGATTGCGTTCTTCAATGATTAATTGCTGCAGGGTCATCAACTGGTCAAGACGAGCCTGCCGAACCGGCCTCGAAACCTTCGGCCGCATCAGCGCCGCTGCAGTTCCTTCTTCGGCCGAATACATGAATGCCCCAACCCGGTCGAGAGGGTATTCTTCGATAAAGTCGATCAGTTGCTGAAAATCAGACTTCTTTTCGCCTGGGAAACCGACAATGAAAGTTGTTCTGATGGCCGCGTCTGCGTAGTTGCTGCGGATGAATTCGATGAGACCTTTGATGTGATCCGGCGTTGTATTGCGGTTCATCGCATCAAGCAGGTGAGGCGAAATGTGTTGAAAAGGAATATCGAAGTAGGGTAGGACCTTGTTGATGCTGTAGAGATCGCTGATCAGCTTTTTGGTCAGCCCTCTGGGGTGCATATAATGCAGGCGAATCCAGGCAACCTGTGGCAGAGCGGCAATCTTTTTTATCAGGGCGGGCAATTGGCACGCCTTGCCGGCGTCGGTGCCGTAACGGGTAATATCCTGAGCAACAATCGAAATCTCACGAGCGCCAGATGCAGCCAATTGCTCGGCATCTGCGAGAATCTCAGCTTCGGGGCGTGAATAAAATGGGCCTCGAATGCCGGGTATGGCGCAATAAGTACAGCGATTGCTGCACCCCTCCGCGATTTTGAGGATTCCGGTGTGAGCAGGAGTAAAAAAGCGCCAACTCTGGCTGTAGTCAGGGGTTACCCGCCGATGCCTGCCAAGACTGGTAAGCTGCTTGAGCTCGTCTTCGCTGAGAAACTCAAATAAAAAATCTATCTCAGGGATCTGAGCTGAAATGTCATTGTGATAGCGTCTGACAAGGCACCCAAACACCGCGGTTTTCATTTCGGGGTTATTTTGTTTATAGCTCAGGGCCTGCATGATGACCCGCAAAGACTCTTCTTTGGCGTCATTGATAAAGCCGCAGGTGTTGATCATCAGCAAGTCTGACTGTTCGGGTTCTTTGCTCCAGAGCCAACCGGCAGCAACAAAGCTGTTGGCAATCTTTTCAGAGTCGGCCGTGTTTTTTGAACACCCAAGAGAAATCAGATGAAATTTCATAATGTCAGATAGAATACAATTCTCCGGCACAAAAGGCAAGTTTCGACTGATCGGCGGCGAGATAAATTACAGCATAACTGAAAACATGACCGAATGTGAAAGCGAACCTCTGACTTCAAGTGCGACCATGGCCTGTTTTTTTGCTCGAACAAAACTTTATAATAATTATTATCACTATATTGATTATTGATGCGCGTTGTTTTGTTATTTATCATTATAATGATTAAAATTCTATTTTTTGTATAATTGATAATCAGAATATTAAACAAGAAAAAGAACTCATTTACATTTCTGTTCCTCTCTGTGAATCTATATCAATTTAACTGCCGATATAATAATATGACAATTATGACAAATTGATTTGCCGAACCTTAATTATCGCGATAATTAATTCAGTCCCCTCAGGAGGCCTCTGATGAAAAACTCTCGTCTGGTCGGTCTGGCACTGGCAGGTTTGTTGCCGGTTGCCGGCGCTCTGGTTCTAACCTTTCCGGCTCGTTGTGCCGGCCAGTCGTCAGAAAGTCTCAAACCCGGCACCTCAGGCTTTGATAAGTCTAAAATCTTTGGTCGCGATACCCTTTCCGAGGCGGCAAAGAATTTCAGGCAGTCTGGAAAAGCCACTCATTCTGGAAAGACCAGTTTTGTGGTGGTCGGCGAGGTCAATTGCCCGGGGGAATTTGAGCTTGATGGTGAAACCGACATTCTCAATGCTCTGCTGGCAGCGGGCGGCCCCGGATTGAACGGCAGTTTTCGGCGCCTTGAGGTGTATTTGCACGATCAACTGCTTGCTGAATTCGATCTGTATGATTATCTGCTCGGCGGTCATCTGAGCAATGATTTTGTTTTGAATGGCGGCGAAGTAATCAAGGTTCCGGCGGCTGGCCCTCTTATTAAGGCGGCCGGGTTGCTTAAACAATCTGGAATCTTCGAGGTTCAACCCTCGGAGCTTCGGGTTGATCGGCTGGTTCAGCTCTGTGGCGGGGCTACCGGTTCAGATACTGGTTACCGGGTTGAAATTCTTCGAAATGCCGGCGGTTATCGCAGAGCCTTTCTTTCCGTCGAAACTGAAGCTGGTGAAGATTTTCCGGCGCTCTCGCTTCAAGATGGCGACGAGGTTGTAATCTCGCAACGGCTTGCTGCCCAGATGCCTGTTTCTCTTGAGGGTTGCGTGAACATAGGCAAAATTCCATTTCGCGAGGGAATGCGCCTTTCAGAAGTGCTTGCCAACGGAAATTGCCTGAAATCTGACACTGCTCATGAATACGGCGAAGTATTGCGGGTCGGCGCTGATAAAAAAGTTTATGAGGCGATTGGCTTTGCTCCCGGTGCGCTTGTTGCCGGGGATTTATCAGGGGATTTCACTCTCAGACCAGCTGACAGGGTAATATTTTTCAGCAGAAATTTTTTAGATCGCAATCGTCTGGTTTTTATCGAGGGCGTTGTTAAAGCGCCCGGAAAATTCAGCCTTGGCCATAAAATGAGTATTAAAAATTTGATAGATATGGCCGGCGGGGCTGGTGATAGCCATGAAAGTCTTGGTGCCGAACTTGCCAGGCGTGAGATAAAAAACGGCAAACTGCACTTCTCAAAAACCGAAGTTAATCTGAAAGCCGTCTATGCCGATGATCCGCGCCACAACATCGAGCTCAAGCCTTTTGACAGCTTGAGGATTTTTCGGCGCTGAGAACTGTCAGCGGGTCATTATCGTTCTAATAGCCTGCTGCATTTTGCTCAGACTCGGCGAAACACTGGCGATATCTCCGCCTTGACTCGGCAGAACCACGCCAAGTTTTTCGGCTTCTGCTGCTCTTTTGTTGCTGTTTTGCTGCATTCTGGCCAGAACCCCGGCAAATGGCACATCTTTTTCGCCAGACGATGCCTGGATGCTTTCAGGGGCTGCCGCAGGTTCTGTCACTGCTATTTCGGCAGGCTTAACCGGCTGTTCGCTTGCCGGTTGCTCAATAACAGCAGGCTCATTGACGACTGGTTTGGCAACTGCCACGGTTTTAGCGGGTCGCTCTTTTTCTACAGATGTTGTTACCTTGCCTTCAGTCACCTGAACTGGTTTCTGGGAATCGGGCATCATGGCAACCGGTTCGGCGGGGGCGATTTCCGGGGCTGGTGATACGGTTTCTTTTGCTGAGGGTTCTTCTGCTGTGGCCAGTCTGGCGCGCATGGCATCTAAAGCCGCTTTTCGGTCGAATGGTCGCTCAACGACAATTGATGCCGGGGCGACCTCAGTCGAGGGTTCAGGTGCCTTCACGACTTCAGGGGCTTTATCGGCGGCCCCATTACTGTCGCTTTCGAGAAAATAGGTCAGAGAATTTTGCGGTGCACTGGGAACTTCAGCCAGCAATGACCATGGGAACACCAGGCAAAACAGCAGTGACAGCATGATTCTTGATCTTAACCGTTGGGGCATCCTGAAGAATATTTTCACAATGAGTTTCCTCTTTGATATTGCAGATTAGAGAGCCTTGCGGCTGCAAGGTTAACAGCAGGATAAAACCACCCGAATAAGAAGTCAAGACATAAAAAAAAGCCACCGTGCATGGGGCACGGTGGCTTTTTATGATAATCAGGCTTCACCCTTGCTACGTTCGATATGCACGAGAGAGCGCTTGGCGTCATTGGCCAGCAACCCGGTGGGATCCAGTTCGATAACCTTGTTGTACTCTTCGCTGGCCCGGTCATACATGTTCTTGACCCTGTAAATACTTGCCAGTCTGAAGTGAGCTTCAATATAGTTCGGGTCGAGCTGAATGGCTTTGCGGTACTCTGCCATCGCCTCGTTTTTCATGTTCACATCATAGTTCTCGTTGAAGGATTCACCGAGTTCGTAGTGGGCGCGAGCGTTATTTTCATCGACCTTCAATGCTTTGCGGCAAATGGCGATTGCTTCATCATACATGCGTTTGCCGCTGATCGACTGCTTGCTGTAAACGATTTTCAAACCCCAGTATGGCCAGAGATTGTTCGGGTCGCAGCTGTTGGCCAGCTTGAAATAATAAACAGCTTTCTGCTGCTCTTCTTCAGTTGGCGTAAACCCGGAGCCAAGAGTTATGAAAGCGTAGCCCAGGCCAAAGTTTGCCATGGGATCTTTGGGGTTCGCTTCGGCTTTTGCCTGATAGTCCTTGAGCATGGCCTGCAACTGCCGGTCGCGATCTTGAGCTTTGCCGAGCATTTCCTTGCTGATGTCGATGATTTTCATGTGGCATTCGCCGTTGTTCGGGTCAAGCTCGATCAGCTGGCGAAGTTCAGAGAGAGCCTCGTCGTAGCGGCCCTGTGCATGAAACAGATCGGCCAGTTTTCGGTGCACGTAGACGCTTTCCGGATCCGTTTCAAGAATCTTTTTGTAAATAGATTCAACCTCAGAGAGCATGTTGCGCCGGTGATAGACTTTGGCCAGTTCGGTCATGGCAAAAACATTGCCAGGGTCGAGTTCAAGCACCTTCTCGAAGCAGGCGATAGACTCGGTGATGGCACTCTCTTCATCGATTGTCTGGTCGAGACCCTTTGAAATGAACAGACCGAGTTCAAGCCAGTCACAGAAATTCTGACCCTGCTCAACCGTCTGTCTGATCTCGGCATTGGCTTCCTGAAGTTCTTCGGCTGAAGCAAAATTGTTCAGGGCCTTGAACTTTAACTGGGTTACCAGTTCAATGCGGATATCGACATTGGTTGGAAAGTACGTTTTGGCCAGGGTAAGCGCAGCGACTGCCTCAACGATCTTTCCCTTGCGGATATGCAGGTTGCCAAGTTTGAGAGGCAGCTCCTTATAGCGGGCATTTTTGTCGATGGCCATCGCCTGCTCGTATTCAAAAGTCGCTTCATCGAACATGTTTTTCGACTCATAAAGCATGCCAAGCTTGTAGCGGGCATCCAGATTGTGATTGTCGAGGTCGATGATGCTGTCATAATGCATGATGGCAGAATCTATGTCGCCGGAATTCTCAGCTTCGGTCGCTTTGGCAAAGGCTTCGTCGATTTCCTGGCTTCGCTGAGACGCTGAAAGATTGGCGAAAAAGTCTGAAGCAATCATGTTGCCTGCATCAATTTCCATTACCCGCTGAAACCACGTTCTGGCGGTATCGTGATCGTTTTTGTCACGAAACATGATGCCAAGCTGCAGAACCGGCTCAAGTTCTGTGGGAACGACTTCCCAGGCAGACTGGTATTTTTCGATGGCCTCATCGACCCAGCCCTTTTCCTGAAAGATCCGGCCCAGCATGAAAAGCCCCTGATAATGGTCGGGGAAAAGGCCAAGCAGTTCTTGAAGCTCAATCGAAGCTTCGTCGGGCTGCTGGGTTTTCATAAAGGTATTCGCAAGTGCCACATAAACGTCGGGTTGTTCCGGGTCAATTTCTTTTGCTTTCTGCAACGCTTCCAGGGCCTTTTCATAGTTTTCCATGCTGAGGTGCAGATTGCCAAGCTCAAACCAGGCAATCTGCTGGTTGGGTTGCAGCGAAATAACCGTTTCATATTCCATGATGGCATTCTTGAACATGCCGCGCTCAGAAAAGATTCTTGCCTGTTTGATGCCTTCGCTGGCCTGGCCACTGACCCTGACCTGAATAAGAGCCTGATAATGCTCTTTGGCTGCAGAATGCAACGGATCAAGCTCCAGAACCCTGGTGAATTCAGCCAGCGCTTCTTCGAGTCGCTCAGCTTCGTTGAAGGCCACACCCAGTTCATAATGGGCTACCACACAACTTTCGTCGATGCTTATGGCAGCTTTGATTTCGTTGACACCCGTTTCAATAAGGCTGGTGTCATTGTAGGACTTGCCCATGTTCAGATAAATGCGGCCAATTTCAACGTGTGCAATTGCCAGACCGGGGTTCTCGGCAATTATATCTTTGAAAGTCATGGTCGCCTGGTCCATCATGTTGCTGATTGCGTAAACACGACCCAGCTGAACCCGGGCGTCGAAGTTGCGCGAGTCTTTGTTAATCAGACTCTTGAGTTCCATGATTGCCATTTCGTGATCGCCTGAGCGTGCATAGGCTTCTGAAATGATCGAGCTGATGTCACTGTTGCCAGGCTGAGTCTGGCGTGCTTCCTGCAAAATTTCGATAACCCGTGCGAAATCTTCGCATGCCAGGTAGAGGCGCGAAATCTCTATGGTGATGCCAACATCCTGCGGTGCCACCATGCGTGCCTGGTTAAGAATCTCAAGGGCTTCTTCGAACATCTGGCGACTCTGATAAATTCGCGACATTTTGAGATAGAGCGCCACATTTTCGGGAGTCTGCTGCCGTAGATTTTCAAGTTCGCGCAGAGCTTCCTGATGAAAATTGCGCATCAGATAGATATCGATAAGCTTGTTCAGCAGGTCTTCGGCTCCACCACCGAATTCTTTGGCCTGATGCAGATAGGCCAGGCCGTTTTCTGTGTCGCCTTCGAGAAGCAGCTGATTGCCAAGTTCAAGATAGAGTCGCGGATCAGAAGCGCCAAGCGCAATTGCCTGCTTAAGCGATTCAATCTGATCGCTGGTTCTGCCCAGAGCGTGATACAACTCGCCAAGCGCAAGGTGCGCCTTCATGTCATCAGGGTTCCGTTGAATGATAATGTTATATGACCTGATGGCATCTTCATTCATGCCGCGCTGCTTATAAATCTCCGCCAGCGATTCGTGGGGAGATGTGTCTTCGGGATTCAGCTGCAGAGCTTGTTGAAATGAGGTAATAGCTTCAGAAACAAAACCCAGTTTAATATAGATCTTGCCGAGCAGCGTCAGCCAGGTTGCTGAAGGCGAAAGCTGATGCAGGCGCAGCAGGGTGGTAACCGCTTCGCGGTCGCGCCCTGATTGCAGCAGCAGAGCCTGCAGGTCGGTGAGAAGTTCAAGATTAGAGGGTTCGACTTCGAGCAGCGCATTGATCGCGTCGATTTCTTCGGCAACCATGCCCTTGCTGCGATAAATCAGGCGCAGCTCACCTTTGATATCAGTGCGGGCCGGGTCAAGTTCGAGAACTCTGACATAATAAGCGTTGGCTTCTTCGATCATGCCTCTTTCGCCGTAAACTCTCGCCAGAACAAGTGCCAGATCAGGGTCGTCAGGGTGGGTGACGCTGAGGGCCTCAATCGATTCAAGACATAATCCGGCATCGCCGCCGGCCTGAACGATTTCGTAGAGTCGCTCAGGGATTTCATAGTCATCGGGCGAAGAGGCCAGGGCATTGTTGTAACAGTCAATTGCGCGATTAAGATCGCCGTTGGCAGCGTAAGAAGCCGCAAGATTTTTCATGACCTCTGGCGAAGAAGTATCATGCGCGGCTATCGCTTCGAATTCCTTGATCTGCAGCTCATACTGCCCACGCTCACCATAAAGGTTGGCAAGTTCGTAGCGAATTTCGAGCCAGTCAGGCTTGAGGCGGGCGATGGTTTCAAATTCACGCAGGGCATCATCGGTCATTTCGAGCCGCTGATAAAGCTTGCCGCAGCGGTAGTAAAGCTCTACATTTGAGCTGTCGAGCTCTTTGACCGCCTGATACTTTTCAAGGGCTTCTTCGTAGCGGCCCCGTGATTCAAGATCTTTGCCGATTTTGAAATGAATGGCCGGGTTGTTTGGATCAAGATACTCGGCTTTCTTGTATTCCATGATCGAGTCATTGTACTGACCGTTCAGTTCATAGGCTTCACCAAGTTCAGCGTGCAGCCGGGCGTTTTCTGAGTCATTTTCGATAGCCCGCTGAAACAGGCTGATCGCCCCGTCAATATCGTTTGAGGTAATCTTGAGTCGTGCAAGTTCAATGATAGCGCCAGAAAGCATCGGGTTTATTTCGATGGCCCGCTGGAAATAATTCTCGGCCCGTTCAACTGCGTTACGTTGCAGGTTTAACATGCCGAGGTCGAACTGCAACTGAGCGTTATCGGGTTCTAGCGAGGTCGCCCGGTCGTAAATTTCGATAGCACGATCAGTCTGGCCAATTTCTAGAAGCAGCGAACCAAGCGAACTTAGCGCCGGAGCGTCTGACGGGGAAAGGCTGACAATCTGCTCGTAGATGCCTGTTGCGTCAGGCTTGCGATCGAGTTGCAGGTAACAGTCTGCGAGCAGTTTCATGGCCGGCACGAAATCAGGTTTTTCGGTCAGAACCTTTTCGAGTGCGGCACCGGCCTTTTCGTAATTCTGCATCTCATAGTATGTCTGGCCCTTCTCCAGAAGGATTTCCCAGCGGTTAATCATTCGCCTGTCTCCTTACCTGCTTCATCATGTTCTTTGGTTCTTTCTGTTAATTATCTTCGGCTTCCTGCAGTTCATCAGCTTTTTCAAAGGCTTTGGCAGCCTCGGCTTTGTTGCCGGTGCCGCGATAGGCTTTGCCAAGCAGGAAATAGACTTTATAAGTGGCTTCGGAAAATTCCGCGGCCTTTTTAAGCTCTTTGAGCGCTTCAGCGAACATTTCTTTTTCAAGATAGTCTTCACCAACTCGCAATAAAACTTCGAAGTTGTCTTCCATCTGGCCCTGGGCCCGTTTAAAAGCTTCAGTGGCCTTGCCCTTTTCGTTGATGCCTTCATAAGCCTTGCCGAGCAGGAAAAAGGCTTCGCCGTTTTCAGGTGTGATCGCGACCGCTTTTTCGAGCGTTACCGCGGCGTCGTTCAGCATGCCGTTATCAAGATAGAGCCTGCCAAGTTCATGGTAAACTTCCTGGTGATTCGAATCAAGGTTGATGACTTTTTTGAATTCCTCAATGGCATCGCCAACCTTGAGCAGTTTGTAAAAGGCCTTGCCAAGTTCAAAGTGCGCCCTGCTGTTGGTCGGGTATCTGTTGATAGCCTTTTTGTATAGGCGAACCATCTTATCAAAATTTTGATTGGCCCAGAAAATGCCGCCAAGCGCATAGATACATTCAATGAGGTTTTCATTGAGGCTGAGGGCCTGCTCAAAGTTGGCCATGGCTTCGCCCTGGTCGCCCTTGCCAAGATAAGCTTCGCCGAGTTCGAAGAAAAACAGCGCATTCTTTGGAGCCGCTTCAGCAGCCTTCGAATACAGACTGATCATGCCGTCGAAGTTGGCCCGTTGCTTATACTGCGCCCCCAGACGATAAACAATGTTGAGATCGCCTGGCTTGAATTCGAGAGCCTTCTCAAAGGCAGCGGTGGCCCCGGCAGTGTCTTCGAGTTTTTCGCAGACTTCACCGAGTTCCTTGTAGAGAGAATAGTTTTCAGCCTCAAGTGAGATGGCCCGGGCAAACAATTCCCTGGCTTCCTGCCATTCTTCATTTGACGCATGAATCATGCCGAGTTTCTGGTAGACATCAACGTAGTCTTCCTGGAGCTCAAGAGCCTTTTCAAACATCAGCATTGCATCACTGTTTTGCCCACGCTGGTAGAAAACATCGCCAAGTTCGTAATAAATGACGGCATTTTCAGAATCGAGGTGCAGCGATTTGTTAAACTCTTCAACCGATTCTTCAATGCGGCCGGTGTCACGCAGATGGCGTGCCAGCTCAAGATGGGCACGACGATGCTCTGGCGCCAGGCCGATCACGGTTTTGAACTCGCTGATGGCCAGATCGTTCTGACCCTGGGTTGAATAAATTATGCCAAGCTCAAAATGGGCAGCAGAATTGCGCGGGTCAAGGGTGATTACCTTGCGATAGGCCTCAACCGCGTCATCAATGATACCCTGGCTGGCATAGGCCTTCGCCAGTTCAACATTAACCGCGATGTTGGAGGGTTCCCAGACCAGGGCTTCTTTAAACTCGCCGATTGCTTTATCGACGCGGCCCTTGTTGATGTAGGCCATGGCAAGCTCTCGGTGCGGAACGGGGTTGCTGTTGTCGATCTGAATGGCACGCGAGAATCTCTCGATTGCCAGATCAAGGTTGCCCTGCTTGCGGTGAATGAGACCAATGTGGGTGAGAATTTCAGCGTTGTTGGGTTCTTGATCAAGGGCGGCTTCAAATTCGCGCAGCGCGTCAGTCAGCCGGTTGAGGTGGTCGTAAACCTTGCCAAGTTCAAGGTGAATGATCGAATTGCCTGGGTCGGTTTCAAATACCCGGCTATAGAAGCGTGCCGCATCTTCCCATTTTTCGAGGGATGCGTAGATTTTGCCAAGTCTGATCAGCGCGTCAGTGCGCTCTTCATTGGTTTCAGCAACCTTGAGATACTCATCGAGAGCCTTTTCGAGCTGCCCACAATGATAATAGGTCTCGGCAAGCCTGAACCTGGCAGTGTGATTCTGCGGATCCAGCTCAACCAGGCGGCGATAGCAGTTTCCAGCCAGATCATAAATTTCACTGATGTAATAAATGTCGCCAAGGCTGGTGAGAGCTTCACTCAGTGATGGGTCGATTTCAAGGGCACGGTTGAATTCTTCGATGGCTTTTGGCTGTCGGTCGAGGTCGATATATACCTGGGCAAGCTCGACATGAGCCTGTGGTGCGCCTGGCCGGATCGTAATCGCTTGAGCGTATGATTCAACTGATTTGTCAAGGGCGTGACGGTGATGATACAGTCTGGCAAGCTCAAGATGCGCCTCGAAGATGTCGGCTTTGATATCGACGACGGCGTGCAGGGCGTCAAGTGCTTTGTCGTGCAGATCTCTGACAATATAGATCTTGGCGAGCGACATCTGGGCCGCAATGTGGTCGGGCTTGATTTCGACTACCCTTCTGAATTCATCTTCAGCTTTGTAAATCTGGTTGGTAGTTTCATAAAGCCTGGCCAGATGCTCGTGGGCCGGCAAAGATTCGGGAGCGATTTCAATGGCCCTCAGATACTCATCTTCGGCATCTTTAAGCTTTTCGAGCCTTTCAAGGGTCTGACCGTAACCAATAATTGCTTCAACATAGGTGGGTGAGGCTACCAGAACGGCTTCGAGAATGTTTTTAGCTTCAAGCCAGTTGCCGGCATCGAAATAGAGGCAGGCAAGATCGTATCTGATGCGGGTGGGGTTGGCCGACAGGCTGATGGCGGTGTTGAATTCGTCGATTGCCTGCTGGAAACGCCCGTTGCGGTGGTGAATCAGGCCGAGATAGTAATGCGCCTGGTCGTGAGTCGGCGTCAATTCAACCACCCGGCTGAATCTGATGCGTGCGATTTCATCCTGGCGGTCGGCAAAGCATATCTGGCCAATGGCAAAGTGCGCTTCAGTGTAATCAATGTCGAGTTCAATTGCCTTGCGCAGGTTGGCAAGAGCTTTTTCACTTTCACCGATCTCTTTGTAGACGCGGCCAAGCTCGTAATAGCCCTGGGCAAAATTCGGATTGATGCGGATAACCTTCTGATAAAGCTTGACGGCTTCTTCAGGGTGCTTTTCTTCACTTCTGATTTCGGCCATGTTGAGATAGGCCGGAATATAGGTCTTGTCTTTTTCGACAGCCTGTTCAAAATACTCGTAAGCCTGGCGAAACTGACCCATGCGGCGATAAACATCACCAGTCTCAAAATAGGCACGCGGATCTTCGCGATCGAGTTCGGTGACGAGTTTGCAGGCTTCAAGCGCCTGCTCGTAAAGGGGGGTGCCACCTTCAAAAACCGTCAGATAGGAGTTCTTAAGACCCCAGTAAGCCCATTTGAAGTCAGGAGTAAGGTTGATTGCCATCTGATAGCTGTTGAGAGCTTCTTCGAGGCGTTCTTCCTGCTTTTCGGGGAGGATGGAGGGCAATATCTGGCAGGCGTAGGCGAGGGCGAAATGGCTGACCGGGTTCTGAAAATCGACCATCGCAGAATTCTTGTATTGTTCGATACATTTGCTGTAAAGAGTGTCAGTATCTTTGCTGCCGGCGGCCCTGATCTTATAAAGATCAATCTGGTTCATGATGGCCAGCGGGCTGGAAGCATCAATTTCGATTGCCTTCTGGAAAGCTTCGAACGCATCGTCATACTGACGGCGCTTGACATAAATCTTGCCGAGTTCGATCCAGGCGCCGAGCGCGTTGGCTTCTTTGAAAAACCGCAGTTTGTTAAAAAGATAGCCTTCCTGGTATATGTCGTGCGTGCGGTTTCTTGACAGGTCAATGATTTCTTTGAAGCGGTTGACCCCGAGCTCAAGCATGCCCATAAGCAGGTGAATTTTTCCGAGCCTGAAGTGGGCGAAGACGTTGGTCGGGTTAATGGCCAGGCCCTGTTGATAATATTCGATTGCCTGATCGTAGCTGGCTTTCTGCTCGCTGATATAACCAAGCCTGAAATAAGCCGGTGCATAGCCCGGATTCATTTCAAGAACCTTGCGATAATTCTCTTGGGCATGGGTGAGCGCTTCTTCAGACTTCATGGCGTGTTCGGTCTGGGCGATCAGGTAACATTCGCCAAGCTCAAAGGTCAGTCTCGGGTCAGACTTGATATGCTGCATACCAGCCAGCAAACGGGCAATTGCACCCTCGTAATTGGCGTCATAAATGCACAGATCTTTAAGGCCGAGGTTGGCCCACAGGTTGGCCGGGTTGATTTCGACGGCCCGTTCCATCATCAGGCGTGCTTCTTCGCGTTGAGTTTTAAATTTTTCGCTGTCGAGTGAATGAAGAATCAGATAGGTATTGCCAATGATACAATTCGCCATCGATTCACTTTCGAGCAGTCGCAATTCTTCGCGCAATTTTTCGACGATTTCGCTGTGCCTCTTTTCGCGGTCGGGAAGGTTGGCGCACAGGGCACGATATTGAAGAATCAGTCGTATCCAGGTTTCTCCGTCTTCGGGAGTCTTTTTAAGAGCCTGCCGGTATGAACTGATCGACTCGTCGAGAATCCCCTGAACCGAATAAATGTCGCCAAGGGCCTTGTTAATCGTCGGATTATCAGAGTCGAGAATCAGGGCCTTTTTGTAATCAAGCAGCGCTTTAGTGAAATTGCCCTTGTTTTTCAGGATTCCGGCCTGATTAATGTAGAGCTGCACGCGTTCAGCTTTTTCTTCAGTGGTGAAGAGGCTCGAACGGTCACGCAGAGCCAGCAGTTCATTCTGCTCGGCAAGTTTTTTCAGCGACTCAAGATATTCACGTGAGGCAGTGCCGATTTCAAGAAAAACGCACCTTGAATCCTGGGCGTGCCAGAACATGCATTGCTCCTGGATACAGGCGCCTCCAGACCGGCTGTCATCTCTCAGTTTACCCAGAAAAGGGCATATTTCCTTGGTCATACCTGAGTGCTACTCCTTCCGATGAGAACTCTACGTTTGTTTGATCCATCCATTGGGCTGACCAGTCCTTTTTCTTCAAGCTGATCCATAATTCTGGCCGCCCTATTATAACCGATACTGAACTTTCTTTGCAGCATACTTGTCGAAGTTTTTTCCTGAGTTTCGAGATAGTTGACTATCCGTTCTGTGAGAGAGGAATCGGCGTTACCCGATTTGCTGTCGTCACTTTCGTCGCCATCGTCTTCATCGTCGTCACTGTCGCTGCGCGCTGGCGCGATATCCAGGTATTCAGGCTGGCCCTGTCCTTTTACGAATTCAATCAGTTCCATTAATTCACGGTCAGAAACGAAGGCCCCTTGCAGGCGCAACGGCTTGTTTCGCCCCTTCGGGATAAACAGCATGTCACCTTTGCCAAGAAGACTTTCTGCACCTTTGGCATCGAGAATGGTTCTAGAGTCTACTGCACATGCCACCGAAAATGCAATTCTTGTTGGAAGGTTTGCTTTGATAAGCCCGGTAAGCACGTTGACTGATGGACGTTGAGTGGCAATGATCAGATGCATGCCTACCGCACGGGCCATTTGTGCCAGACGGCAGATCGAAGTTTCGACTTCAACAGATGCAGTCATCATCAGGTCGGCGAGTTCGTCGATGATAATGACGATGAAGGGCATTGGTTCCAGTTCCGGGTCGATGTCCTGCCGCAGGCGTTCAATTTCCTCGTTGTAGGTCGTTATCTTCTTGCAACCGCAGCTGGCAAGAATTTCATAACGCCGGTTCATTTCTTCAACCGCCCAGGCCAGAGCCGCCGCTGCACGTTCTGGTTCAGTTACTACCGGTGCGATAAGATGTGGTATCCCATTGTAGCTCGAAAGCTCGACCATTTTCGGGTCGATCATCACGAATTTAACCTGGTCAGCACGTGCCTGAAACAGAATGCTGGCAATAATGGTATTGACGCACACCGACTTGCCAGAGCCGGTAGAACCGGCAATTAATAGATGGGGCATGTCTGACAGGTCTGCAAACACCGGTTGACCGTTGATGGTTACTCCGAGCGCCAGATTTAAAGGCACCGGATTTGTCTTGAATTTGTCGTTTTTGATTAAATCATAAAAATATACCGGAGTGGGTTTGGGATTTGGAATCTCAATGCCGAGGGCTGGTTTGCCGGGTATGGGGGCCTCAATTCGCAACTGCAGACCACCCATGGCCAGAGCAATGTCTTCTGCCAGTGTGGTGATGCGTGATACCTTTACGCCGGGCGCCGGTTTCAGCTCGAACCTTGAAATGGCAGGGCCTTCAACGATATCCATAATGCTTGCCTTGATGCCAAACTCATCAAGAGTCTTCAACAGGAGCGCTGAGCGCTCGGTCAGATCAGATTTTACCGCCGAAATGTCTCGTGGCGGCGGAACTTTGAGGAGCGACAGGGGCGGGAGCTGTGCATCAGCGTGCCGATTGACTCTTGCTATGGGTTTATCATGAATGTCATTTTTCAGTTCGTGGTCAATTCTGTTGTCATCAAGATAAACAGGTTCGTCTTCAATTTTTGTTTCACGAGAAACGCCTTGTACGCCAGTCTTGGAGTTTACCGCATCAGGTGCCCCGGCGATTTTTCTTTCTTTATCGTCGTTAAGGGTTTCTTCATCTACACAGTCGTCATCATCGTCTTCTGAGTCATCTTCATCATCTTCAAAATTGACCAGAACCCTGAGTTCTTCACTACTTTCAGCTGCTTCGGCTGTTTTTTCTGTGGCGTCGATCGATGAGATTCCATGGTTGCTGCCAAACACGCATTCAGTGGTGATGGTTGAAACCTGCACACAAACACCATTTGGCGCAGCAACCCCGACCGGTGGCACCGGGGTGGGGGAGGGGTTGTTCTTCTCGGGGTTGTCCTGCCAGCACTGGGGCACCGGAATAATAGTAGCTTCTTCTTCGTTGTCGTCAAACGCGACCGGGGTTTCGCCTGCTAATTCTTCGCAGAATTCTTCGGTCACCGGCATTCGCGGCCTGAATGAAAGCAGTTTGCCCAGCTTGCCTTCCGGGTCGATTTCCTGTTCCTGCCAGGTCTGCTTGATTCGGCCAGCCACAGCTGCAACGAGATCGCCGGTAGTCTTTACCGCACCAATCAGCATAGAAAGCAGCGCCAGGGTTACTTCCCAGATAAAAAATGCCAGGCGGGTGAGCAAACTGGCGATGACCAGAGTCGTGGCCAGAAGGTCTTTATAAAGAATATCGAGGGCGAAAATCATTGATGAAAGAACCAGCGAGACAAAAAGAATCTTGCTCGGAACCGGCCCGAAAGTCCCGGAAAAAAGTTCAAAGGTGTGAACACCAAGCTTGCCGCCTTCGAGACCCAGAAGGCCGAGACCGAAGGTCATGACGCCACAGCAGCCTGCCAGACGCCAGCCAAGATTCTGAAAGGGCCGTTCCATAAACCTCTGAACGCCCATCAGGCCGACCAGAATCGGCAGTATATAGACGCCAACTCCCAGATAAATCATGCTGGCGTTGATGAGGCCTGGAATTTTTGAAGAACTGATGTAATGGATAAGTGACAGGGAAAATGCGCTTACCCCTACCAGCACAAGGCCGACAGCTTCATTGCGCTGTCGGATGTCGGTTACCATGGGCATAGTGCGCGGGCTGCGGTTTCCCGATCGGCCCTGGCTTTGCCGGCGCTCTTTCTCGCCGCTTTCTTCGGGCCTGGCCCGGCGAACCCGGGTTCGTTCCTTCACGCTGCTTTCTGGCAGCAGGATCTTTTTGGTGCTCATGGTTTAATTCCCCGCAAATTGGATATAGGTAAGGCTGGCAAGCGAAACGACGAAAAGATAATAGGCAAAATAGGCGAGTTTTTGTTCTCTGATTATGTATACCAGAAACTTCAGGGCAAGAAACCCGGTGCAGGTTGCGGCAACAGCCCCGGCTAACAGAGCAGCAGGCTCAATGGCGGCCGGCAACCCGGCTTCAATAAGATCTTTGCCTTCAAGAAGGGTTGCGCCACCAACGGCTGGAATCATCAGCAAAAATGAAAATCTGGCGGCATCTTCGCCCTTGAGACCGAGCAGGAGGCCAGTGGCAATGGTTGAACCTGACCGGGAAATCCCCGGGGTTATTGCCAGACCCTGAGCGATCCCGACCAGTATGGCACGGCCGAAGGAAAAATCAGCCAGGTCTGTCTGGCTGGTAGTCTTTTTGAGTTTTTCTGATACCAGCAACAGTATGCCGGTAAAGAAGAGAGCGGCGCAAACCGCCTTGGGCATGCTGAACAGTCCTTCGAAGAAATCTTTGCATAACAGGCCGATAGCGGCAGTTGGAATACTGCCAACAATGATCAACAGCGCAACGCGTCGCCGGGCCGGGTCGCGCCATCCTGCTGGTGTGAAATAGGGCAGGAGGTCAGCGCGAAAGAAGAATAACACCGCGAGCAGTGTCGAAAAATGCAGCACAATGTCAGTCAACATGTTGGCTTCGAGATTGGCGTGACCGCTGAAATACTGGAACAGCGTCAAGTGCCCGGAACTGGAAACCGGTAGAAATTCAGTAAAGCCCTGTAAAATTCCCTGAAAAATGTAACTGAACAAAGAACTGCCTCCTGCTTTCGATGGCCCGGAACCGCTGTGGTTTCAGCTGATTGTCCGACCTTTTTTGCTGTGTCTCTAGAAATATCGGAAGCTGCCCGAAAATAATTAATGAAATTCTCTACAGAATGATACAGATGCAACCCCGGCTAAAAAGACAGTAATTCAACCGGTTGAATTCTTTAAGTTTGTCGAATCAACAGAACTACTGCAGCCAAGCGATAGTCGTGCAACGCCTCGGCAACAGAGGTTCCACTGCGTTCACCGCGGTCAATTGGCAGCGTCATTGCCGTGCCTGGCTGATAACCCGCGATCTGGTGCTGCACAAATGTCAATTATTACGACGAGGGGGCATTCACTGAAATTTGATAAATGTGGTGATTGGGCAATTTTTTTTGTGTCTTGCCCGCGGCTGATAAAAGATGAAAATTATTACATTAAAATTTGATAATCAATAAATCGATCGCAGGGGTCGGGTGGTTTTCGCGACTTTTTAATCGCGATATAGTTATCATGTTGTTGTTAATCAAAAACAAGTGTAATGTTTTACATTTTGATGTTTTTGTTGATAATTATATCATTAAAAATAATTTGGCTTTCCTTGGGTTTGCAAAGAATTTTCTCTGCGGGTTATGGTGTAAAATATGTTATAATCTGCCGATAAAATTCCAGCCAGGGAGACATAGTATGGCTATTACTGCTAATGACTTGAGAAAAGGTATGGTAATCATCTACAATGGCGATCTCTGCCAGATCGTAGACATCGATTTCGTTCGTCCAGGTAACTGGCGGGCTATGGCGCAGGCGAAGCTGAAAAGCCTCAAGACCGGCTCCACGTTTATTCAGCGCTATCAGACTACTGAAAAGGTTGACGAAGCTTCTGTAGAAACCAAATTGATGCAATACCTGTACACTTCAGATCATTTCCTGCATTTCATGGATACTCAAACCTATGAA
>Ga0116171_10000967_pt1 | contig 29640 bp, 24 predicted proteins | sample AD_JPNHW2_MetaG_FD_89798 | JGI IMG/M metagenome (GOLD analysis project Ga0116171, IMG submission 89798) | Active sludge microbial communities of municipal wastewater-treating anaerobic digesters from Japan - AD_JPNHW2_MetaG | ecosystem: Engineered > Bioreactor > Anaerobic > Digestate | place...
ACCTGCCCATCAGTGCCTACTCCCAACCGTGCTAACCCAGTGTCGTACACCATTAAATCGCCTTTAGTGGTTAGCGGTATATTCAATCTACTATCTAAATCCTCAATATTACTCTTAAAAGTATCATGGTCATATGCGGTAAACATTCTGCCAATTTGCGTTCCAGAATCCCATGCTTTAGCAGTACTTTGTACCCCTCTTGTAACTGTTAAAGTGTTAGTATTTTTTTCTGTCATTAAAATAGTTTCAGCATCATCATTTGTTCCAATAGTTAATAAATTAGGAGCAGTAGGTAATTTAGCCCCATCTATAACTGTTATTAAAGTAGCACTATCTGTAATACCACCATTTAATATGGTAGTAGTACTATTAATATGTGCGGGATACATAATTGTTTGTGACAATTTAAAATCACTCCTTTAAATAAGTGGCATAGTAAAAACTATGCCACTTATTATTATTAAATTATGCAGCTTCACTAGATTCTGATAAATAAATATTCATAGAAGCTTGTAAACTATCTCCAATTTGTAAGGTTCTAGACGCACTTAAATCTAAAGTACAAATTAATTTTCCACTTGCATCATTACTAGTAGCCATAAATAAATGAGTCACAGCACTCCACGCAGTAGTAGTACAAGTAAATGTAACTGTTTTAGATTCTGCCCCATAAGCATTTGAACTTGCATTAATATAAAAATCTGCTCCCGCTACTCCAGTCTTCGCAGTACCATCAGAAGCAGTACTACATGCAACTCTAGCATAACCATTACCAGAAGGCTCTCCAGTAAGAGAAGCCAAAGTGTCAGATTCAGTTACTGAAGCTCTACTATCTAATCCTAAATAAACATTGGCAGGAGCTGTACCAAATCCTGTCATGGTAGTTGCGAAATAAGCTGATATGATAGCTTTTTCGCCTTCGTTATGTAGAATATTATCTATTACTCTATCATTTTCCCATACAACATTTCCTTTAGAATCTAAATGTTTTAGACCTCCAACTGGAATGTGTAGTAAAGAAGTTTTTTTTACCATTATAAATTTCCTCCTTAAATTTTGTTTAATATTAAATTAATCTAATCTCTAACATAGTAGGCGCAAAAGCAAGTGTATCATTTGCTATAACTAATCGAGAGTTAGATAAACTACCATAAAACAAAATATTACCTTCAACTAAACTATCTGATACAAAAAAATCTTTAACCTCTCCCCATGCTGATTGCGCAGTAGGAAATTCAACTCCAATTTTATTACTCTTACTACCATCAATAGCATTATTAAAAAAATCAGTAGAATTAATAATTACTTTCCTATTATACTCTTCTGCGCTAGGCTCTGTTATATTTAAACCTTCTTTTGTAATAGAAGTCATACTTAAACCTAAATATAAATTATCTGGTATTATATAATCTATTTTTCCAAATAATAAATCTAAAATTTTATCTTCAAAATAATATGTAAAAGAATTTGCCATATAAATTCTCCTTATTTAACCGCTAACCCATATTTTTCTAACAGATTTGATACAACAGCTATCATAAACCATTTCGTAGCTACATCGTCTGGCTTGTGATTCGCCTCAGCACTAATTAATCCATATTTAATACCTTTATTCATTATATCTATTTTCCATTGTTCTGGCATTATAGCACCTCCATAGGCTAAATGTATAGCATCTGCTATATTATAACCTATTATTTTTTGTTCTTCTAAAGTGTCCGCGCGGGCGCGATCAGTAGGATGATCAATAAAACATGGTTCAATAATAACTGCTGGCATTGTACTAACTCTTAAACTACCAAAATATTCAGCAGTTCCACTTGAATTAGCTTTACTTTTATATATTTTAACATTAGGTTGATTTGAATTATATAATCCATTTGCAACTGCTTCTGCTAATTTTAAAGCTCCATTTTCCCAACTATATATAACTTCACCACGCTCACCACCGCCAGCATTATAATGAACACTAAGATAAATATCTGCACCAAAATTATTTGCAACTCTTGCATTTTCAGTCATTTCTAAATTTCCTTGTTCTAGCATAATCTCCCAGCCAAGTTCCTTTAAACGTTGACTTAAACTTTCTCCAGTTACTAAAGTCATTTGATGTTCTATTAATTCATTATTTACTGCGCCAGGATCGCCACCTTCTCCATGCCCGCACTCGATGTATGCTTTCACTTTATCACCTCCGCATACTATCTATTAATATTTAGTTATTTTTTTACTTTGAATTTTATCATTTTGTAAATTAGAAATTATTATTTCTGCTTCCGCAGAAGTACAAAAATCTCCTATTTCAATTCTATAAAAAGGGAATTTTTTTTCATTAAAACTTAAATCTAAGACGCCCTGTCCGACGCAAAAATGATCTAAATTTGATTCTCTTATATGTCTAAATAAAATACCATTAGTCTGTGGATAGCTTAAATTTAAACCATCAATTTCATTTTCTTTTGGATTTCTTTTTTCTTTTTGGTAAAAATAATCTACTAACAAAGCTATCGCGCCAGTTACATGAGGAGTTGCCATCGAAGTCCCAGAAATAGTATTATAATTTCCATCACACCACGCAGAATAAATATAAGTACCATAAGCACCTAAATCTACTCCGTCAAAAGTATTTGAATATTTAGCAATTTCATCATTTTGATTTAAAGCCGCTACAGTAACAACTTCTGCTAAATAAGCAGGGAAACTAAAAATTTCTTCTGTATCCGACTTTCCATCTCCTTCATTACCTCCAGCTACACAAACAACAATTCCATCAGAAACTAATTTTCTAATTAAATAAGACATAAAAGGATCGTACATTTGACTTCCAAAACTACAATTAACAGCAATTATTTTATCAAGAGGATGACAGTTATTATTATGTTTTATAATTTCAATAAAAGCATTATGAATATTTTTATTTACATTTTCATCTCCAAATACTTTAATTGGCATAATTCTACATTCTGGAGCAACTCCAACTGTTTCTCCTCCTATAATTCCAGCAACATGAGTTCCATGACCTTCAAAATCACTTACATCTTTTTTAGAACCAACAGAAGTACAGTTAATTGGATTAAATACTCTTCCTACAAATTCTTTATGAGAAACATTTAATCCAGTATCTATAACCGCAACAACTTTTCCTCCTCCTTTAGATTTATCCCAAAATGAAGGAGCTTTAATTTTTTGTATATTCCATGGTATTAAAGATGTTGGTTTATAAGTCGGATGTTGTATATAAATTGGTTTTTCAATATTAATGATAATTCTCTCCCTTACACGTAATTTGTTTTATTTGCTTCTGACGATGTAGTATAATCATTAATATTAACAGAATTAGGATTAGAAGGACTCATCACAGAAGACACATATGTTTGATACGCGCTCTTACCTGCGTTCCCTAAATTAATTCCTGTTAAAGAATAAAATCCTGTACTAATAATATCTACAAGGTCAGTGCCAATAGATCCATTAACATAATACCCCCAACCAGCCATCAAAGAAAAAACAAATAATAAAAGAGCAATTATTGACCATTTCCTTTCATCCGCAGAAAAAAGAGCAATATTTTTCATAATTTATTCTCACCTTCTTAGCCGAAAAACACATGACTTATTCCAGCCCCTAATACCATACTTGTTACAGTAAATATAGTATATTTAATTAAAGTAGGAATGTTAATTGTATTTTCTGTTTTTATTTCTTGTGCATCTTTTCTTACGTTTTCATAATTTTTATTAAGGTCAATGTTTTGTCTTGCCATCATTTTTATTTCACTTGACATTTCGATTAGATGTTCATTGTGGTAAGTTAATAATTTATCTCTCTCTTGATTTGCTTGAATGTTTTGTTCTGATAATAAAGTTAATTTAGCGATAGCTGCACTTATATTAGATAAATCTTTCGTGATACATTCCAAATCTGATATACGATTATTGGCAACTTTAATTTTTTCCTCTATATATTGAACTCTTTGTTTAGATTTTTCTTCCATGTGTTGTGCTGTAGTGTCAATTTTATTATCAAGATTTTTAAATTTTTCTTCATGTGTTGATATAATTGATTTGTGTATGTTAATTTGCTCTTGCAATTTTAATCACTCTCCTAATAAAATTATCCTTGTCTCTTCTGAGATAGATAAAATTATTATCTCCCTATAACTTAATGAAAAAATAAAATAATTGATTTAATAAAAAATCCCAGAAATAGAGATTAGTAATTAGAGATATTTTATGAATCTTTTACTTCTTCGTTTTCTTTTGTTTTATCTGATTTTAATTTGATTAAATCTAATTGATATATACTATTTTGTAAAACAATTTTCATTATTGAAATTGGAAGTTTACTATTTGTAATTAAATTAATTATATCTATTTGGAATTTTTCAATTTCGTCCATTATAATTTCACTCCTTTTATTCTAGTTTTGTAAATTTATGAAGAAGATACTGAACCTCTAGACAACTGAATAAAAGAGGGGACTATTGATTTACAATTTATAAGAAATTTTCCTTTCCCAAAATATGGATAACCATTATTTTGAGAAGGCGATATTTTCCATATATTAATAAAATCCCAATCTATAAAAGTTGATTGTGTTTTCATTTCAGCAGTAGTCAGCGGGGTTCCGCGACCATCATCGTCACTATGGCCTGAGACTTCTAAATCATAATAAGAATCAACAACGTTGCAATCGGCAGACTTTGTACCAACCAACCCACCCGCAAAACTTCCATCATCAACTTCGCCAGCGGCATAAGAATCATTTATAGTTGAGGCACTTGAGAGGGCACCCACTAACCCACCCAAATATGCCCAACCTGTTACCTTCCCCGTTGCGTAACAATCTTCAATAGTTGATGCGCCGATGCGACCACAAAGTCCCCCGGCCCATTCGGTGTTACCGTCGATGCCAGTCACATCCCCAGTAGCATAGCAACTATTAAACGCAATTCCTTTTTGGGCATACCCGATTAAGCCGCCCAAGTATTTAGTGCTACTGCCCACCGCATTTACTTCTGCCGTCGAACTGCATTGGTCTATTGGTAATTCGCCACTAGCTATATAAGCATAACCAACCAATCCTCCAACGTACTGAGTGCCGGTGACAGTGCCACTTGATTTGCAATTATTAATTTTGCCGCCACGCCAATCGCCTACTAAGGCACCAACGCAATAATTGCCCATAACATCACAGTTTTCGATTGTGATATTATTTAATTCCGCTGCGCCATTCATATAGCCAAATAACCCTATGTTATCGCTCGAGCATGTAGCCACTAGGTTAGTTACTATAAAGAGGTTGCCCTCATAATTACCATTAAAAGGAGTTGTTGCATCTCCAATAGGCACCCAACTTTCATATCCTGATAAATCAATGTCGGAGGCCTGGACGTAATAGGCGGTCAGGTCATTCCTAACATCATTCAAATCTTCTGCTGTTGCTACCTGATAAGGGTCTAATTCTGTACCTAACCCTAACATCATATCACCTTCTTAAATTTATATAAATTTTATATATATTAATAATATAATTATCTTTAATATTTCTTTGTATTTTATTATTTTAACTTATAGTAACTCTTATCAATCCAGAAGTATTAAATGTAATTTTAAAATATCCTGCATCGGAAGTAAAAACTTGTCCAAAATCTATATATCCTATTAATGGTTTATTATAAATATCAGGATTGGCGTCATAGACAACAGCATATCTAGCACTTATAGTACTATTATCCCATTGTACATAATTATTAGTTTGTTCTGGTTTGAAATATATATAATTTGAAGTAGAATATGTTAATGCTTTATCTGTTAAAATTTTACCTCCTTGGAGATAACCAACATCAGTCCCTCCTAACATTGTTTCCGCTGCCCAAGATGCATTCGCGCAAGTAGTAGTAGTAATAATAGAATTTTGAGCTGGACCAACTGTAAATCCATAAATATATAATACGCCAGGTTCAGAATATGAAGCTAATACCGTAATAGCTTCACTAGTATTGTTATCTATAGCATCTACTAATGCATCTCTAGCATCTTCTATTGATGTTGACAAAGGTACCACAGGGATATTACCAGGAGTATAACTTGAATTTAAATCAAACTCATAAGTACCTTCCCCTATAGTTACTGTTTCTCCATCAGATATAACATCTGTAATAGTAAACGTACCCGTAGCTTTTTGAGAACTAGTTACTTCCCAATTTGATCTTCCATATAAAAGATCATTAAGATAAACATAAGTATCTTGTTGAGTGGAGCCAAGAGGATAAGTTGAATTTAATAACATTATTTTAATATCGTCATTAAGTATATCTACTTCCTTCCTCATACAACACATTAGAAATTGACCAAAAACTTTTGCTGTTACAGCCATATAAATTCTCCTTTCATTTTCCTTAAACTGAATATTATTTACTTATTAAATTATTAAATCCACATAGATTTTGTATATATTATTTTCTTTTCAATTGTTCTGAAACAAGGGTAACCATTATTATAAGATGGAAGAATTTTCCAAATTATTATAAAATCCCAATTTTCATATGTTGATTGAGTTTTCATTTCAATAGTAGGCTTAGGTATTCCTAATCCACTATTATCTGACTGTCCAGACGTTTCACTATCATAATAGCAATTTATTATTGTTGCACCGAAGTTTCTAGCTGGACTACTACTTATAGTTTCCCAATCTTCACCCGTACCAATAAACCCACCTACAACTTGATTTATATATGTATGTCCAATATAAACATCATAAATCGTATATGGGTTATACCCATGATGATTATCCCAATATGGTTCTACATTTACTAACCCCTTAGAATAACAATTTACAAAAACAGGTCTTACATCCCAAGAACAACCTTGTTGTGTAAGTTCCCTCACATTAGCTTCTCCGCAAAATCCTCCAATACTATATGGAAGACTATATTCTGAATAGTCAGAACTAAGAAAAGGTTTAGCATATACATTTCCTAATGCATAACAATTTTCAAATTTCGTACCATAGGCCGCATTACCAACAAACCCACCTGTTTCTGACCAAGTTTGAATATTTACATTTGCCCAGCATCTATCGAAAACTGTTGGCTGTATATCATAATAAACTATATCATCAACATACTTAGAGATAGCACTACCCCAAACATATCCAACAAATCCTCCAATAGCATAGCCGTCCATTTCTTGAGGACAAATAATGGTTCCCCCATCAACATAACAATTTTCAGTTAAAGTATTTTTCATATAACCTGCAAATCCACCACATGCTTCTGTAAACCAATTAGCTATTTTATAAGTAATATTAACATTATGAACAGAACAGTTAGAAATTTTAGCTACAGGTTCTAAACTTTGGTCTATAGGGTCATGATTTTCAAAAGTCTGCCCAAACATTCCACCCATATATTGTTGAGCATATATTTCTATATTATATACATGGCAATTTTTTACTATAGCATGACTCTCTCCTGCTAATGCTCCTATAAATATATCTCCATTAATATATATATCTTCCAGTATTACATTTTCTATTATAGGAGCATTTTTATCCCAATCTCCAATTTGTGCAAACAAACCTAGATAATCACCTGAGAAACCTAAAGAATCATTTATAGATTTATTTATGGTCATATTGCTAATTTTGAAATTATTTCCATTATAATTACCTAGAAAATAATTTTCACCAATAAAATCCCAACTTCCATTATGGTCTACTAACCCAATGGGCATCCAGTTTTTATACACAGATAGGTCAATGTCAGCCATCTGTATATAAGTACCATATAAATTATTACGCACATTATTTAAATCTTCAGCTGTCCATACTTGTATAGTAGAACCAAAAGTAAGGACTTCTGCACTATAGGTAGTTATTCCATTAGATATTGTGTATACTCTTGCATAAGCCATAGCAGGAGCAGTCTCTAATATCGCCTCAACATTTAAAGAAGTACCAGTAGGAACTCCATAACTACGATAATTATCTTCCAGAGTTGGATTAGAATGTTCTGCCCATACTATTCCATAATCAGTTATATTCTCCATTAAAGGCGTAAAATTTATTTGAATACTACTCTCTGTAGCATTAGATACAAAAGGGGCAAGAGTTAAAATACTAGTTGTTTCTGTTGTAGCCTCTATAATAACTGATAAACACTCTAAATATGTTTCAAAACAGTTACTATAAGGAAGTTCATTTAAGTCCAAATATACAGAACCATCCGCTATTGTAGGTCGAAGGGCTTCGATAGTGTATACATCTAACCCTACTACCTCAATATCTACACGATTACTATTAATAGTAGATTCTAAGATCTCAGTAAATGTAATATCACACGTAGGTACTGCGGCTATATCCACACAATTTGTTAAAATATTAATAGTAGATAATATACTTACTCCTGTCGCAGTTGCATATGGGGTAGTTATATTTATATCTGCCATATTATCAATCCTTTAATAATTTTATTTTAATAAAATTATTTTATATTAGTTTTCTAATTTCCTCTTATTCTCCTTGCTCTGCTTCGGGGTCATAAAAATCCTCACAAACTGCAATCAAATTATATATAGTACCAGTTGTTCCTAAAGCTATCCCCTCTATAGGAATTCTTACTCCACAATAATATTTAGCATCTTCCCAAGATTCAACAATATTACCATTTTCATCTTCAGCTAATAAATGAGCTGGTAAATCTGGATGAATTACGTAAACTGGGGAATTAATAGGTTTACCATTTTCTAATTTTACAGTATAACGAGATTCAAATATAAAATCTACTTCTCCAGCATCACTAAAAGTATCCCATAATTCATTAATATATTCTATTTTTTGTTTCTTATCTTCTCCACCATATATTAAAGCCCTTAATTGATCTTTATTTAAAAAATTATAAAATCGTGCTGATAACATCCCCTCAATGGTATTAAATATTTCTTGACCACCTAATATTAAAGTTGAAGCAGAAACTATTCCTTCAACTTCAGCTCCTGTAGCTTTTAAATTACCATAAATATCAACAGAAAAAGGAGCGAATTCCATATCTTGATCTCCTGCCCAAATTCCATAATTATTAATTCTAATAGTATCATCACCAAAAAAGGATATATCAAAATCTCCGAAAACAGCTTCTCCACCAGCAATAGTACTACCAGTAATAGTATTACCTTCAATAAGACTTGCTGTAATAGTGCTTCCACTAATTTCTCCAATTACATGAAGATTCCCATCAACATCATTATAAAAAACATCTGTCCATGGATCATTTATATCTGCTCTTTTTTGAATTCTAAATACTCGTCTAGTGATAGGATCAGAAATATCAATATTTAATCTAGCCAATCCATTAACATCAGTAGCAGTAATTCCTGTATCTGCATCAAAATGTAAAACACTTGTTCCAGTTAAATTAGTATAATTCGTATCAAAATGAATAGCCCCTTCATCATAACTACTAAAATCTCCACCTTCAATAGTTAATCCTAAACCATTAATATAAACTCCAGTTTCATCAACTCTAAAATATTGTCCCAAAGTATCATTACTGGCATCTATTAATAAGCTTTCTCCTATTAAAATCTGCCCAATTATTCTTTCTGCCACTAGGCCAGATGAAGTAAGCGCATTTTTATAAGTTCTTCCTCCATCGTTTGAAATAGCTACAACTCCATGTGTAATTCTAACTATCCTAGAAGGATCTAACGGATCAGTTACAATAATACCTTGTCTACTTAAAGAAACGTTATCATTAATTGTAGTATTAACACTATTAGTAATATCACTCCAAAGACCATTTAATAAAATTTGAACTTCATTAGCCGTACTTTCAATACCATTCCATTTATATTTATTCATATCGACAGTAGTATTAGTTGACATTGATTTATTAATAATATCTAAAAATTTATCTTTGTCTCTACTAATATCTTTTACGTTACTAATAGTTAATTTTATATTATCACTGTCATAATCTAAATCAAGTTCAACAATATTAGCCTCAATATCTACATCAAATTTATCATATTTTATAGTTACTATATCCCCACCAGCTAATGATATTTTTGTTTTATCTATTATACATTCAGCGTCTAAACATAGCAATAAATTAACAATACTTATATCAATATTAATTACTGGTTCAATTATTTTAGCTAACGCTTTTTTTCCCCAATCATATAATTGCTGAGGATTTGATATATATTCATTTGATATTTCTTTTTCTACTACATATTGATTTAATTCAATTATTTGTGCTGGTGTAAAATTATTTTCAAAACCAATTACACTATTTAAATTATCAATACTTTGAAGAATAACTGTTATTTCTGCATTTTTAGCATTAATTTGATTAACTTGCGTATTAACATTATTCAAAGCATTATCTCTAATAATTAAAAGCTCACTAGTTGATTGTCCAAGAGATTGAGCTATATCTAATTCATCTTGAGCTTCTGCCAAGGTTTCATCAAGAGTTACTTTATTAATCATTAAAATCGCTAATTCTTCTTGTAAAATTCCTAGATTCGTTAATAATCCAAAAAAATAATCTTCATAATGACTAATTTTATCTTGATAATCTAAGATCGCATGACATAAATTATCACTCATATATAGAGAATGCCCAGTAGTTATATATCCATTAGGAACATAAGGATCAACTGGAATATCTTCTTCAGTTGGAGGAGGTGTCGGAATTGGAACATAAGTTGATTCATTATATTGTATATCATAATCATTATTAATATAATAATATAAATTATTTGAAACATCTCCATGATAACTTCCTGTGTCACTATAATTAATAAACTCTATTTTTACTTTATCTTTAGGCATTGGAACAGTATGAGAAAGATTCCCCATCCATATATTAAGACCTTTCCCATAATTAGTATTAGTAACATTAGCATCTCCATTATCTTTTGTAGTACAATTTATAAATCTAATATTATATAAAATACTTGTACTCCATTCAGTAGAAGTAGGATATGGATCAGGTTCAATATCAAATCCAGAATTTGTTCCATGCGCTTGTCCTTCTGCAGCTCTCCCATTATAATTACCTTCACAATTAGTTAAAGTGATATTTTTCCCATTTATGATAGCAGCACCAGTTCTACCATTATATTCACAAATAACATCATTAATAATTATATCACTAGGATAAGTAGTAGCTTGTGTACTAACATTAAAACTAGATAAACTTAATCCATCTCCACAAAAATTACTAATATAAATATCAGACAATTCACAATTATTTGAAGCAGTTATTTTAATTCCATGAGACCATTCAGTATTTACAGTATGAGTAGATCTATCTCCTAAAATTTGGCCACCTGTCCAACTAGCATTAACAACTTGATAAAATCCAATAGTACTACAATACATTTGCCCGTTTGTTTCAGTTTTTATAATTGTCGCATTATCACAAACAACTGCAACATTTGATTTCATATTAATAGCACTTTCCCTATCAACAGTAGTATAATACCCAGGAGGGGTAACTAAATAAGTCCCAGTAGGAATATAAACAGTTCCTCCACCACTGTTTTTAGCAGCTAAAATTGTATTATTAATAGCAACTGTATCATTAATTATTCCGTCTCCGACAGCACCATAATCTAATACATTAAAAACAGTAGAATCACCGCTAGTCAAAGAAAATAATTCTAAACATTCAGCTGAGTTGGGCTCATTGCCAATTCCATATTTTGCAGTCAAATCAATAAGCTCACAATTACGTAATTGAATTAATCGACCTGAGCCTGTTCCATATACATAAACTTGAAAATTACTATCACCACTTTGAACAGCAATTGGACAAATAACTCCAGATAATAAAGTCCACTTAGTATAATTTGGCCCATTAGCAGAAATATCAGCACAATGAGCTACTTCATTAGGAAAAGTATATTCCCCATCTGGCTCACCACCAGATAATCTACCAACTATTCCTCCTGCAGTAGTCTGATAATTTCTAACATATGCCCTAAAAAAATATTTTCTTCCTACTACTAAAGTACCAATATTTTGAGTAAAATAAACAGTATTACTAGTGGCCTGCGCAGTTACAATACCTCCAGAAGTCGATAAAATAGTACCTCCACTAATTGTCCATCCTGTAGAGTAAGAATTAGTAAAATCTTTATTGACTAACATACTTGTCCATGAAGCTTCCCTAATTTTCCCACAATCGAATGTAATATTAGTTCTATTAGTGTTCCATCCAGTATAACCTCCAGCTCTTCCAGTTCCAACGTCCCCACCAGAATAACCATAATTAGTCCATGTTGGATAACTATTTCCATAAGAAGTTACATTTTTAAAAATTATATCAATCGGGGTAGTTGAATAACTATTAGGACCTGCAACATTACTAAGTGCAAAATTAATACCGGTACCAACATTATCATGTACTGTACAATCTTCAAAATATACTCCTTGTATATCTTCATCAGGATGATTTGGTTCAAATATTATTCCAAAACGAGGAGCAGTCCCTTCAGGTAATCCATTATGATCAAATTCCCCATTTATAACAGTTAATCCATGAACTGTACATACAAAAAATCCACCTCTACGATTATGATGGCATCTAATATTATTAATAACTATATTTTGACTATAAATACGAGCTCCTGCAGTACCACGGTATATATCAATACCATCACCCCAACAATAACTAATATCCATATCAGAAATATAAATATCAGTTGCTCCAGAAACATAGATACCTATACCCCATTCACCAGTGGTTCCAGTATGATAACCAACATCTCCTAAAATTTTACCTCCTGATATACCGGCATTTGTACAAGTATCTGGGAATCTTACCGTGTAATAAACAGCAGCACTATTTGGAATAACTTTAATAGTTGCCTCTGGATCCATTTCTATAAAAACATTATTCTTAAACATTATTCCACTAGAGGCAGAATAAACAGCGTTTATCATATAAGTCCCTGCTGGCATAAAAATCACGCCACCGCCAGCATTAGAAACAGTTGTTATTAAATTATTTATTGCGGCGGTGTCATCAGTTATACCATCACCAAGTACTCCATAATCTTTAGCATTTACATTAAGAGCTAATAACTCTACTTCTTTAATCTCAGAGGATGATTGTAATATAGTTGATATTTCTGAGTTAGGTAAAGATAAAGGACCAGTTGATTCTCTAGAAAATCCTCTCATAAAATAAGAATAATCTTCTATATAAGCTTGCCCAGTTGGATTTACTCCATTAATAAAAGCACCATCTTTTCCTAATATATAAAGCCTAGTACAAAAATTTTCAGTATCAACTGTATGCTCAATATCTTGAATATATTTTCCATAATCAAAAACTAATCCTCTATTTACCCCAACCTGTTCATATTCATATAAATTAACTTCTCTATTAATTGTATCCCAAGATACAATTCCTCCAAATGTTGTTGCTCCTTGAAAAATTAAATCTAAAACAGTTAAATTAGATACATCAAATGATCTATGCATCAAATCAAAATTAGCAGCAACATAACCAACACTCCAAATAGTTCCATCTAAAATATCAACTAAAAATTCGGTAGCTGTTAATGAATCTTTTTGATAATTCCTAATTAATTTTTCCCCTAATTCATAAGGTAAAGAAAAACAAGAAACTTCCATAGTATTTTCATCATTACTTGATTTGGAAGTTGGAGTATCAATTACATACCACTCTTCATATGTATCATTTTCATATTTAATTTGATATTTATATCTAACTAATTCAATATGAGGATTAGGAATTAAAGTATGATTAACTTCTATTTCATAAGGTAAAACAAAACTAAGTTCTGAAACTTGGCCAAATCTAACAGAATGTTTTAATCCATATGCTTCATCTAATACACCAATAATCTCCCTATTTGGTTTACATAAATATAAAATAGGTTTTGGTAAAACTATATCACTTAAATCTACATACACATTTATCACCTACCTTATAAATATCTAAATTCATATTGCATTGAAATGTTAGCACTACCAGAAACAGTTAATGTATTATTTCCAGGTTTTAAATATAAATAATTACCATTAAAATTATTATACCTATATGTTAATTGTAAATTAGTATTTATTATTTTTTTCTCACAATCTACTGTAATTGTTTCGTTGTCTGCTAAATCTGTAAAAGTTGTTGCTCTATTCCCATCACTTATATTAGTAATAGTTACATTTCCTGCCGCAGTAGTAACAATAGTAATTCTAGGATAACATAATGTAGTCCCTAAATTATTAATAGTAGTAGAAGCACCAATACTAGAAGTTTTTGTAGAACTATAAGCATAAGGAGAATCACATCTAAATTCTACCGTACAATATCCCTCAGATAATCCATTATGAGAAATTGTAGGATCTCCTACTGCAATAGCGTAATACTGTTTATTTATAGTTTCTACTGGAGGCTCGCCTACAATAGTAATATCATCATAAAAAATAAGAGGTTTATAATAAGATTGGAATAACCATGATTTAATTTGATCTAAAGAAGGAGAGCCACTTGTAGTTAAAGATTCTGCAAATGCTAGATTTAAAGTAAAAGTTAAAGGTGATAATTTTATTTTATTAAAATAAGGAGAATCTTTCCCTGGAATTTCTATCTCTAATATCTCTCTATTAGCCACCAATGGTTCTTCTAATAAAGGTCCTCTATCTAAATTAACATTAATAATATTCATATCTATACTAGATGTTCCAGCATATTTAAAATCTGTACTTGTTCTAATCAAAATTTATCACCTCCTATTTTTTTCCTGCTCGTCTAAGACTTTTATTAATTTCTTTCATAAGTAAATTCGCTCCAGATCTATCTCCTGTTAAGGATTCAATATTAAGATTAAAATAATAATTATCTCCACCTTCAACTGTCACAGGACTAGATTGATTTTGGAATCCAGAAGATAAAGTAGTATTTATAGCTCCTTGTATATTTCCAAATAAATTTGAGAAATTTTTAGGAGGAACCATAATTTCTCCTATTAAAGCTCTTATCGTTGCTTCATTGGGTTTTTGATTTAATAAATCATTAAGTAAATTAGTAATTTTATCCCCTGTCGGTCTACCAATTATACCACCTTCATGATATTCAGGATAATAATGTCCTGTAGTAGAATTAAAAGTATATCCTGGAATTGGTTCTCCTGGTGTATAAGTTTTTCCAGTTGCCATGTCTTTTGTTTTCATAGTCTCAGTATCAAATGTTAAACCTGGCGCAAAAGCTCCCTGCGTAATTGTTGATGTTGTTGGGGAAGAAGAATAATTATTTCCACTACTAATAATATCTGTAAAAATACTACTAGAAGCTCCACCAGTGCTTATTCCCATAGCTTCTAACATTGCTAATTCTCGTGCTGCGGCTTGAATTCGAGGAATAAGATCTTTATTTATTGAAACTCCCATAGCTTTAAATTTAGCTATAACAGCAGCAGCCATAGCTTCACCTTGACGAGTAATCTCATCCATGGTTTGTTCAACTATTCGTTCAGTCTCTTGAGCCCAATATTCTTCATTATCAAGAATATCACTATAATATCTTTCAGTTTCTTGTTTTTGATCTTCTAATGAATCTTTAGTTAATTCATATTTTTCATCTTCTGCATCTCGTTTTGCTTCAACATCTTTTTTATATAAATCTCTTAAATCTTCAAGGTTTTGAATCCTTAAATCTTTATTGTAATCATAAGTTAAATCGCCTATTTCACGGTCAGTATCAGCTAATTCTTCTTTTAAATCTTCTTGTAATGATAAACTCCATTCAGAGTCATCAAGTATTAAAGCATTTAATCTTTCTTGAATCTTTTGTCGTTCTTCTTGTAAATCTGCTAAATCGTTATTATATGAACGTTCATCATCAAGAGCTTCAATCATTTTTAATTTAGCATCAATAATATCATTTTGTGCTTCTAATTCAGCATCTAAATTTTTAAGAACTTCTTTATGCCTGCGTTCTTCGGCTTTTAATTCATCTTGAATAGCCTCTAAAGCTTCGCTCTTTTGAGTTTCATATTCAGATTTCATAATTTCTATTTGTTTAGTTGCCATGTCAATTAATTGACGTTTAAAATCTGCTTGAATTTGAGCGGCTTCTTTAACTAAATCTCTCATTCTATCATTCAATTGTTCAATTTGAGCAGCACTTAAATTTCCAGTAGTAATTAAATTACGGATAGCAGCAATTTCTTTTTCAATAGAAGCAGCAACTTGAACCTGAAGGAGATTTTGTTCACCCAAAAGTCTATTATATTCATCAGAACCTTCTATAGTTCCTTCTTGTGCAATTTTTAATAATTCAAGTTGATCTGTAAGATTCTCTCTACTTTCAACCATTTCATCTAATGATGAAGTATTAATTTCAAAAGTTAAAGTAGCAATTTTTTCTTGCGCTTGACGCCAATCTTCTTGAAGAGCTTGAATCTCTTTACTGGTCTCTACAAAGCCTTGAGCTCTTAAGGCGTTAGCTTGCGCGGCCGCAAGTTGTTGTAGTGCCTTTTGAATTTCTATCTCTTTTAAAAGAACATTTCTATATTCTTGAGATGTTTCACTTAATAAAGATTTTGTATATTCAAGATGTTTTAATTGTTCATTTAATTGTCTTACTGCTTCTGCATATAAATCAACTGTTTCAGCTTCTTTCTTTGTGCCTCCACCAGAAGAAGTAGGAGCAGTAGTAGTAGTGCCAATATCTTTCATCAGGGCATTCATCGCTGAAAATTCAATATGGGCAAGGTCTAATCCTTTAAACACTTCAGCAACGGCTTCATTATATTGCAGAACGTAATCTACATTTTTTTTAATTTCCTCAGGTGAATCTCCTCGTGTACCACCTTCTCCATAAGTTGCTTTTATAGCAATATTATATTTTAGTTGTTCAGTTTTTTCTAAACTACTTAAAACTCCCATTAAATCTTTTATATTTCCTAAAATACCAGCAGTAATATCACTAATAGTAATTCCTAATGTTCGAAAAGCATTTTTCACATTATTAAGATTATATTGTTTCCCATTAAATTCACCTAAAGCTTTTTCAAAATTTGATATTTTTGCTTGAGCAAAAGAAAGTTTATCTATTTCAAGAATTATTGCTTCAATTTCTTCTACAGTGGCACCCGGCATACCCTTCTCTAAAGCCTCATATAATTTATTATATTCTGTAGTAAATTCAGCGATATTACCTTTGGTTTTTAAATCTTGAATTGCTTTTTGATAATCTTGAATAATTTTTTTATTTTTAACAAGATCTTTTTGAACAAAACTTTGTACATCAAAAGCTTTTTCATTTCTAATCGCAATCTCTTTCATGGCTCCAGCAATATCTAGCATTGCTTGTTTTCCACTACTGCCTAAATCTTTAAAAGCTTCTGTATCATTTACTAAATTTCTATATAATAAATTAGTAGTTTCAGAAGCAGAAATATTAAAATGTTCTCCTACTTCGTAAGCCTCTTCAATTATATCTGTTATAGCTACTAAATCTTCTTTAGAGGTAGCTTCGTCCCAGTAAGTACCAGTTTCTGATTTTAATATATCAAGATTATTTAATAATTCTCCGTATGATGTTTTTAAATTCTCATTTAATTCATTAACTCTTTTAAAATCTGCTTCTGCTTGCCTTCCAACGGCATCATAATCTTCAGAACTAATTTCTTTTTGTAAATCATTTAGTTCAATTAATTCAGTTTTCATTTTTTGGATGGCAGGAGAAACTTCTTTAGTTTCAGGAGGTGCATTATCAAAATAATCTCCTAACAATGGATCATATGTAGCACTACTTTCTCTTTTATATAATTTTTTAACTTCTATAATAGCAGCTTTTTTATCAATTTCAGCTATTTTTGCTTTAATTTTTGCTTGAATTTCTAGTTCTGCATTTATTTTTTCAAGATCTTCTATTTGAGATTGTTCGACCAAAGTTGGGAATCCAATAGCTTTTAATTCTTCTAATTTTTGTTTATTTTCTTCAAGTTGTTGATTAATTTCTGTACTTTCTGTAAAAGAAGTTCTAGCTTTCTCAGAGGCTTTATTGGTTGCTTCAATTTGTTCTTCTAAAGTAACAAAATTTTCATCTATTTTTTGAACAAGAAATTGTATCGCCGCTAAAGCAACTGTAATAGCCAACATAGGACCAACGCTTTTTGCTAAAGAGCTCGCAAAACTACGGATACCAGCACCTAATCTTCCATGTGTTAATACCATTTCCTCAGTCATTCCTCTGAGTCCTTCAGAGAAAGTTTCTGGTAAATCCATCATAAAAGATGTCTCTATAATTGGGCCAAGAGAAAGGACAGTTTCTCCAAGGTTAAGACCTTCTTCATTAGCTTTTTTAAAAGCTTGAAACAATCCTCCGGCAAGAATAGTCGTCATGCTGAGATATCTTTGGAAATATTGTATTTGTTGCGCCTGTCTAGCAGTAGTATCAACTAAAGAGTCAGCAGCTTCTTGGGCTGCTTCACGTTGTCCTTCTAATGCTTTTTTTTGTTCTGTCGTTAATTTATTTAATTCAACTGTAACTGCTTGAACTTTTCGTTTATACTCATCATAAGCTTCATTAATTTCTTTAGTATTTTTTGGTTTCTCTAATTTTTTTGATAATTCACTACTAACTTTATCAACTTCATCAAAAGCTGTTTGATAATTCTTTCTTATATCTTTAGGAATAGTTTTAAAAATATTTTGTACATTATTTACATATTCTTGAATTTCTCCAACATTATTTTTATTAAATGGAAGTTTTTTATTTTGTTTTCCTAATTCGTCCATAGTAATTTCAAAATTTTTCATATGAGATTCTACTATTCGGACATTTTGAGCAACATCTTCAAATGCTATTGCTTCTTCATGAATTTTTGCAATCATTTTATCTATTAATGCTATTTGTTCTTTTAGCCCAGCAGTTTGTTCAGGAGAAAAAACTCGTTCTATTTGTGCAATTTTATCAGATTTAACAAGAGTTGTTGATATAGGTAATGTAGTAGGAGTTATTATTTTTTGCATATCAGAAGTAAGTTTATTAGCACTAAATGATTTTGATAAATTAGTAAGAGGCCCTGTAAAAGCTGTCTTCGCCATTACCCCTGCAATTATACTAAGTATTGTAGGAATACCTCCTAATTTACTCAATATATCTTCAGTAAGTTTAAAAAAGTCAGTAAGTCCTTCTAATATAGGTTTCATATCATCAGCATTAAACAAAGATATAAACAAACTTTCAGCAGCAGCTTGAGTTTGTTTTAAATGTCCTTGATATGATTCCATATAAATAGCATTTTGTTTAAAACCCTTACCTTCTGAATCTAAAGAAATTTCAACTGTTTTTTTGTAATCATCCCAATTATTTAATAAAGCAATTAATCTATTCTGTTGTCTAACACCAGCAAGAGAAGTTGCTAATCCAAATTTTGCAACTTTATCATCTGTTTTATCCCATGCCTCCCCTATATCTTCTATCACATCTACAGCATCACGGACCTGTTTTGATCCATCTGCCATAGTTTGAAATAATGAAATACTGGTTCCTGTTAATTTATTAAATCTTTGTAATGCAGATTCTACTGCAGGAGCACTAAAACCTTCTCCTTCTTCATCTAGTAATTCTCCCTTAGAATCATTTCTAAAAGCTAACATACGAGCGTATATAGTTTTTAATGAATTACCAATAGTTTCTGGAGCTTCTTTAGTCGTAGAAACAATAGTAGCAATCTGGGCATTCAATTGGTCTATTGGCACTCCTGCAGTTTTAGCCATTGAAGCTACTTTAGACATTCCTGTTGCTAATTCTTCAAAATCCGCTGCAGTCGCGGCTCCTACTGCGGATAATTTATCTACAACAGTCATAACTTGATCGGCATTTAATTCATAACCTTGCATAACTGCAGTTAATAAATTAGACATTTCTTCAGTTGTATTCCCAGCTATATTAGCGCCAATTATAGTGGCATCTGTCATTTTTTTAACAGCATTTTCATTTAATCCTTGTTGGAAAAAAATTAATGAAGCTCTAGCATAATCTAAAGTAGAAGTTTTTAAATTTTGTGCAGATATATTAGCTTCTTTTGAAAAATTTAACATTTGAGAATGAGTTTTTCCAGAAACAATACTAATATCAGTTAAAGCTTTATCTAGATCAACTGCAAAATAATATGCCTTAGAAAGTTGCCCAGATATAGTATTTAAAGCAGCATTAGCAATTCTCCATCTAAAAGTATTATTTAAAGTAAAACTTACTTTTTCTAACCAATTTCCTGTCTTTTTTAACTCTTCAGTAAATTTATAACCAGATGAAGACATTCCTTTAAAAGCATTTATTCCATTAATCCCAAACATTTTCATTTGAGAGTCTAAATTAACTAAATCAATTTTTGAATCTTTCAAAGCTTTTCCAAATTTTACTGTATCTAAATGCCCAGTATTTTTGTTAAAACTTTTTTCATATAATTGAGAAATTGAAGTAATTTGATTTTTTATATTACTAATAGAATCTTGAGAGAATCCTAGTTTAATACCATTTTTATCAATTACTGTTAAAACATTATTTAATTGTGTTTTAATTTTATCTAAATTATTAACTTTAAAATCTAATAAAATTGAAAAAGTTTTATCAGCCATTTGTTTTCCTCCCCTCTTATTAATTATTTTTAAGTGCTAATGATATGGCAAATTGTGCTTTAAATCCTTGATATTGCATTACATATTTTGTAGAATTTGACCTCCAAAAAATATATTTAGAATCATCTTGATTATATATTAATGTCCTATTAATAATAACACTATTAGCATATTGAGCTAACTTTTGTTCAGTCGGAAATAATTCAACAGCAGTATATATTTTAGTTCCTGCTAATAATAAACCTATAAATTCTTTAGATTTAAAAGTTTTAAAATAATCTTTAAACATTACTAGCCATAAAATTTTTGAAAATTCATTTAAATATTGTGATCTTATTTGGCTAATTGTATTTAATTTTTCTTTAATTTTTTCTGAATCTCTTGGAGTATCTGATTTTTTATTTACTGTATAAAATACATTTGCCATTAAATCAATTTTTTGTTCTTTCACCATTAATGCTACAATTCTATCTAATTTATAATGAGGTTGTAATCTTTTACTTTTAATATAAGATTTATCATAAAACATGTCACCAGTTTTAATACTAACTAAAGTTTCTTTTAAAATACCATTATCATTAAAAATAATATGAGTATCCCCAATTTGATTACGTTTATAAGTTGCTATTTTTAAATCTTCTGTCATATATTCTATTTCTTTTTGTTTAAACCCAGACGATATTGCTTTAAACTCTTTATCTACATAATTATTTACATAAAGATTAAAAATATCTTCTTGAGTTATATAACCCCAAATTTTTGACATATCACTATAAAATGCTGTTTCTAATAAATTTTGTAAATTATCTGTTGGTTTATATTTTTCAGAAGAAGTTACTATTTTCTCGCTTTCTAACGCTAATAAATTACTATAAGATGATAATTTAGATTTAATTTTTGACATATCCATAGCACTATTATCTTTTGCTAATTCATTAATCTTAGTAATAGTTGTATCTATACTCTTAATAGCAGCTTGTCTTGCTTTTATTTGTGCCTCTATATTAGATGCATCTACTATTTTTTGTCCTTTAGATAAATTTGTTATTGCTTGTCTTAATGTTATAATATCAATCTCTGCATACCGCTGAATTAATTCTGCTCTATTATAACCATTAAGAAAATTTTTAATCTGATTTACACTTTGAAGAATCGAATTTGTATTATTGTTGTCATTATAAAGAGCATGATATGTATTATACGTTCTATGCGCAAGATCAGCAAGTTCATTTAATGGAAGAAGACCATCTGATGGTCTTAAAGCACTATCATATTTTTGGTTCATTCTTTTCTTCCTCCTTTTAATAAAAAAAAAGCCTACTGCGTTAACAGTAGGCTTAAATTTTATTTATATTCAGAAGATATTTTTCCTAAAATTTTCAAAGAATCAATATCAATATCTTTTGAAATATTTTTTATTTCCTCCATTAACGCCGGTGCTGTTGCTATTAAACTTTCAATAGCAGCTAGCAAAGATAATTTTACTTTATCAAAATCATTAACTGTCTCTTGTAAATAGCCAATTAATGCATCAATTTCTACTTTGGGGATATTAATTATAATAATATCCATAAAATGATTTACTTCGAAATAATCATATAATTGAAATAAATCTTCAACTTCCCTACTTTCAAATTCTATATCTGTATAATTTAAAATAATATATGCGTTAAATAAAGCATCTAATTTTACTCTATCTATAATTTCAATATTTAAACAAGTAGATTTTAAGGCGTCAATAATTTCAATTTTTTCTTTTGTGGTAATATATTGTTTAATAGTTATTTTATCTGGACCTATCATAACCTCTTTTTGAGGAATCTGAATTTCCATATTTGCAAGTTTCATCCTTTAACTCTCCTTTTTAAAAATATAAGGTAGTGTAGGATAAACCTACACTACCATATTAAATTAATTTTCTAAAATTTGAATAGCATACATAACTTTCTTAGTTGTATCAGTCTGTCCTTTAATAGTACCAGGGAATGCATCAGCGGTAAAAGTAAAGGTTGAAGGATCTCCTGTTGGAGACATTGAAAGTGAAAAGTTAGATTGAATTTTCGCATTAGGAATAATAATTCTTGCAGGTAATTCTTTACCATCTGCTTGTCTCTTAAATAAAGTGTCTCCTTCAATATAGAAATATCCAGCAAATTTATTAGCTTCAATGGTTAATTCTTGAGCACTCGCAGATCTTGTTACATAATAATCAACCAACAAAGTTTGAGGGCTGGCAGTATATTCAGTTTGACTAAAAATTACAGAAGCAGAAGTCACAGATCCAGTAGCTTGTCCTAGTCTTTGCACAATTTCTCCATTCGTATCTAGTCTAAAACCATAAATATCTGCATTAGTGGTTACAAGAACTTCTCCGTTAGTGTCATCTATATCCCCAGTAGCAGAAAGGTTTATTGTTACTTCATTCGCACTATAACTTCCACTTGTTACAGTTTTTTTATGAAGGGTTATTTGACTAGCTGCGTCTTCGGCTACTTGTGTACTAGCACCTGATAAGATAGCTAAACTTTCTGCAGATATCAAAGCATCTTCAAAAGTAAAAGTAATAGTTTTGTCACCTTCCCACGCAATTAATCGAGGATTACCAGCTCCACCTTGCGCGTAAACAGTAGTAGCAGTTCCTTCTGTAGTAGAAGTTTTTAAAGTATCAAAGTAAAGAACTGGTTCCCCTTTGGCCCAGTCTCTTCCTAAAAGACTTTGATCGGTAACTGCCGCAGTAGTTCTAAAACATACATCAACAGCTTCTCTTATACCAAATTTCATTAATTTTACCTCCTATTTTTATATTTCTTTAAACCAATCTACAATATCAACTTTAGCACCGGCTAAAGCAGCCTGTACACTTTGATTGTATTGTATATATAAAATATATCTTTCAAATTGATTATACAATTGATAAATTGTTAAATTATTTAAATCATTTAAACTATAACTACTTCCAATACTTAATATTGATATTACATTACTAAATAAACTTTGGGATCCTTCTTCTAATTTATTATTTTTATTAATCTTTTCTTTAGCTTTCCTCATTTTTTCAGCTATTGCTCTTGCTTTTTCATTCACAGGTTCATATAAAGAAATAGAAAAAAATTTATTAAATAAAAAAATTTGATGAATTATATCTTTTAAAATTATAAATAAAGTATCATCTACTTGAATGGTAGATTCTTCATCTATTAGTAATATATCTCCTTTTTCTATCTGGACTTTTTTATTAATAATAATCCAATCTAAAAAAAATTGACAATTATTAGAAAATTGTTTATCAGAGTTTAATAAAAACATAAAAATATCCCAGGTAGTAAAATTATTTACTAATTGTTCTACTTCTTGTTTATTATTTTCTTTTAATAATTTTATTAACATTTTTTTAAAATTATCTTCTTCAATAGCAAATAAATTTAAATATAAAAAAAAATTCTCTTCTCCTATTAAAGCAATTTCTTTTATATTAGGTTGATAAATTTTGACCCCGTATTCTTTAATATTAATATCACATCCTGATATTAAAGATAATTTATCAACTTTAAACATCATTAATTACAGAATATGCCAATTGATACCCTGTATAATCTCCCAAATTTAATAAATTAGCTCCTATAAAATTGACATTACCTATTCCATTAAATTTTCTTTTATCAACCAACAAATTTATTTCATGCATAATCTTAAAAGGTCTTAACATATAATTATCCATTATCCATAAATCAGTAGGGCACAATACATCAATTAATAACATATTATCCATATATTGAGGATTCTCTATATTAGGGGTAAATTGATCAAAAGTAATAATAATGTAAGAACCTAAATTTTCAGGAATAGTTAATCTAGGAATAATTCTAATATTATCTCGGGCAATAATATTTAAAATATTATTATCAACAATATCTGGATTATTTAAACAATCAGAAGTATTATAATATAATAATTTCAAAATTTTTTGATTTGAAAAAATTTTAGAGACTAAATCCTCTAAATCTTTAGCGACAGTAGAAAAATTAGCTTGATTTAATAACATCATTTCTCTGATACTTGCCATCCTTTAATTCCCCCCAAACATTGGAATTATACTAATAACTTTAGAATATTCCTGAGTTCCATTGTTATATTTTAATGAAAAAGTTCCAATTTTATTATTTGCTTTTAATGTAATACTATTTATATCTGAAGAAACAATAGAGACATATTCTAAATCAAGAGACCAAGTTCCCTGTACAGGGATATGAACTCCATCATGCAAATTCTTAAAATAATAAGTAACAGTATTCAAAGTTTTTATAGAACTATTTCCCCAAATTTCTGTGATTGATTCATTAGAAGCCCCATTTTCAAGAATATTAATAATATAAACAAACTCAAGATGATCAATACTATCATACCAAATCTCTACAACTGCTCGACCAAGAGAATTAAAAGTAATATTATTTTCATTAGCAATACAATTATTCGTTTTGATAACAAAAGGATATGAAATAATATTATTATTTTTGTATAAAATTGGATCTAAATTAACCACTGAATTTTGGTTTAATTCAGAAATCCCTTTTAATGCGCAATCTACTCTAAAAGCAATATTAATATCTTCATTTACTAAATTACTACTATCTAAATCTTGATTAATAGCAATCTCTTTTAATTGTAAAGTAACTAATTTATCATAAGTAATATCATCAATTATTTCAATAATCCATTTTCTATTATTAATCATTAATTCTGTATATTTTTTTAATAATTCGATTCCTTCTGTCATTTTAGGAACCATTAAATATAAAGAATCTGAAAAAGAATCAAAAATAATCCCATGTTTAACACCATCTGAAATAACTGTTTCTTCAGGACCCTTCGCGCAAGCATACTGATCATAAATTTTACCAGTATTTAAATCTTTCCATTGTATTTTGTATAAAGCTTGACTAATAAATCCTTGGAAAATTGCAGATTCAGTTTCTGATTCTTCTGTAATCATCCAATAATCTCCTCTTCTTCGCCAAAAAATAACTGTTCCTACTTCACAATTATTACTAAGTAAAGTAGAGAAACTTTTTCTTTCAATTTTTGGTTCAGTATCAATAGGATCTATTAAAGCAGAAAAAACAATATCTCCATGAATTGAAAAATTAGGATTATAAATGTTTACTAATTCTGAATTATAACTACTTTCTAAAGCTTTTTGGAAAGATTTCTGTTTATCTAAAATTAAATCATCTTTAGAAACTTTGCTGGAGGTTAATAATCTTTTTTGAAATAACTCATAATTTTCACTAATCATATTAAACCTCCTTCTATTTCACTAAATTAGTACATTCAAGAACAGTTTTCCTATAATTATAAAAATCTTCTTCTTTATCATAAGTTTTTAAACTTTCTAATTTTGATAAAATACGAACAATAGAAAGTTCATCTACTTGCTCAAATAAATTATTAAAACCATGAAGCTCTGCGATAGAAGATTCTAAGTATTTCTTCCAATCACTTCCCTCTTCTCTTATAGGCAATAATTTATATATCATATTAATTAATAATTTTTTGTAGTCTTTTTCTGTTTGCTCAGAAAATTTCATCCCATACTTAGTTTGCATTTTCCTTACCTCCAAAACTACTATAATTAGGTGTAATATAACCATCTGGACCAATTTGTCTCCGTTTATACAATCTTTGTAAAGATTTTGATTCATCTTTAAAAGTTTGTCTTAAATTTAACAATTTAGATAAATGATTAGCTTGAGAGGTAAATTCAAAATCTTTTGAACTATATCTTTGTCTTGTTACGTTCGCAGTTGCTATCTGTCTAGTTATCCATTCAACAATCATTAAATGAGCAAAAATATTAATTTCTTCTCTATCTAATAAAAAATTAAAAGTGTCTCCAACAGTATAATCACCATCATCTGAAGGAGTAAGAGTATAATCAAATAATTTAAATCTAGGAAATTCAAATTTAGAAACAGAAGCTAAAAAAATATTTTTTATATCAGCATAAGTTTCTTCTTCTTCCCATTCTAAATACATATCATCAGTAACAAGAGCAAAGAAAGTATCATAAATATCTTGAAATGGAGTAGTTCCTAAGTATCTTTCAGTTTCTGTCATATAACTACTCCTTTCTTATTTTATTTATTTGATTTATAAGTTACTTTCGGTTTTATAGCAGTTTCAGATTCATCTGTAATCTCAATTGGGGCAGTTCGTCTTTGTGTTTTAATTTCTTCTATTAGATGCTCTTCTTCGGGAGTCGCATTACTTCTAATAGCTTGTAAATTAACATTAAATTTTTTATTAATAGCCTCTACCTTAACAACCGTATCTGGAAGTTTCTTAATTGACATAGCTAATATTAAATCTAAAACTCCTTTAGGAGCATAGTCTAAGGTGTCAAGAAACTCTTCATTGGTTCCAGTATACAATAAATATTCAATTTCTTTCGGACCATACCTATACTCGGGCACTATTCCATCGACAAATATTAAATCTAAGACTTCTTGATCACTTATCATTAAATATTGTTCCAAGATTCTTTTACCCCCAGGAATCATAGTAACTTCAATTAGCTCATCAATAGGAATTTGTAAAACATCTCCTGGTTTCTTCCAAATTCGTTCAATTCTAAGATGAGGTATTCTATAAACAACCGTTCCTCTACTACGATTTGTTACAAAAATTTTTCTTAATAAATCCATTTTTTAATCTCCTTTAATTCTTAAAATAATTAAATGGGGAGGAGGATAACCCTCCTCCCTTAAAAATTATAAACCAGTATCTTCATAAACACAAATATCATTCATAGTAACAATACCTACACCAAATTTTTTGTAAGCTTGAATTTCTCTTGAACGATCTTTATTTACGTACTCATCAATAATGGTTTCACCTTCCATAGCAATTTTTACAGGTTTATCATTATTTGAACCAGTAGGAATAACATAACAACGACCAACATCCATCACTTGAGTTGTATTAGTGGCATCAGTAAATGAATTTGGTAGAACAATAACTTTAACACCTTTATATTTCCCCAATAATCCATTATTATACATTTCATCTCTAATACTATCTGAAGTCCATCCACTAGCAGTGAGTAAATTGGCATTAGCAAATTCACGATGACAATAAATTACAGGAACTCCATAAGCTCTAGCTACAGTAATCAAACCATCAAAACTACTCGCACTCCAAGAACCAGAAACTTGATTTGCAGCTGGAAGATAAGTTTCTATAGCTCCTAAGGCATTACCAATTTCTGTATAAACAGCATCACTTAATCCTTCAATAATAACGTCAATTAATGTAGGAAAATCAATAAGACCATCTAAAAATTCTTCTAATCCAATTTGTGCTGCTCCACCATAAGCAGTAATATCAATCTCGAAGAATTCTTTATCTAGTTTGAATACTTCATAAATACCAGCCAACCCAACTTTAGTGATAAACTGTTTAGCTCTTTGAGCGCCAGTTCTTTTAACAAAAGAAGGTTTATTCCCTTGCCCATATTGTTTTACTTCTGCAAAATCTCCATATGAACTTAGAACTTTATTAGGTAAAATTTCATCAGTGACTTCTTGCATAATTTCAAAAATGTCATTTTTATTGCGTCTATAATCATTATAGCTACTAGCTAAAAGTTTAAATTCATCTCTTAGAGTTTCATTTAACATTTCAAAGCTGTATTCAGTATCTCCAAAGCGATAAGCCGCTGGTGCAGTTTTATTAGCTTTAGCAACTTGTTTTGCAAGTATAGTCAAATTTTTTCTATCTAACATCTAATTATCTCTCCTTTCTATTATACTGCCGCCACGGCTTTAAATAATTTTTGAACTTTAATACCAGCTTGTCCATCAGGCATAGTAGTATATTTTACTACTTGATAAACGTCAGAAGCTGTAGAGTATGTAGTAGTTTCTGTTAATATCGCAACATCGCCAGTTACAGTAGGAACTAAAAGTTTTCCTACTATAGTGCCAGCAGTTGAAGAAACACTAGCCATATTAGTAGTAAAAATATCATTATCATTGACTTTAAATAGTCTAGGAGTTACAACTCCATTAACTGCTTCATCAACTTTTAATGCAAAATCTTTATAACCTTGTTTAGCTTTGTCATATAATTTTACCTCATTAAAAACTAATAAAAATTCACCAGAGCCACTAGTATTTACTTTACCAGTAGCAATATCGTATTTCATAAATACACCATTCTCTAATACATCACCACTACCAAAGCTAGAATGTAAAGGCAATTGTGCATATATTTGCCCAGTTCTTTGTGCTGATAGATGGTTAGGCTCAACTTGCCCATAGCCAGTTTTTTTAATTAATGCCATTATTTAACTTCCTCCTTATTTATATTTATATTATTTATTTATTATTAGCTCTATTCTCAACAGCTTTTAACCAAGCTGGAACATCATTGGTTTTTTTCTGTTGAGGATTATGAGTTATAATATCATTATTTTCAGCGACTGCACTAAAAGAAATTCCTTTTTTAAAAGCAATAGCAGAAAGTTTTTCTTCTACTTCATCAATAGTAAAATCATCTAATCTCATTTTAATACTATCTAAAATTTCTTCTCCTAAAATTACAAATTTCTGACAAACATCTAATTTAGATTGTCTTTCAATTTCTTTATTACTATTTACTAATAATTCATATTTAGTATTTAAATTATTATAAGAAACTTCTAAAATATTATAATTATTTTGTAATTCAATAAATTGATTTTGTAATTCAGTAAATTGATCTTGTAATTCTAATACAGCAAAATCATTTGTTAAATCAGATTCAGATTCTTTATTTTCAAATTCTTTATTTTCAAATTCTTTATTTTCAGATTCTTTATTTTCAAATTCTTTATTTTCAGATTCTTTATTTTCAAATTCTTTATTTTCAAATTCTTTTGATGTTTCTTCCTCTTTATTTTCAAATTCTAAGTTTTTATCCTCCACTATATTACCTCCTTCTGGGTTATTTTTAAGAACTTTATTTAGCTCT
>Ga0116171_10000969_pt1 | contig 29634 bp, 31 predicted proteins | sample AD_JPNHW2_MetaG_FD_89798 | JGI IMG/M metagenome (GOLD analysis project Ga0116171, IMG submission 89798) | Active sludge microbial communities of municipal wastewater-treating anaerobic digesters from Japan - AD_JPNHW2_MetaG | ecosystem: Engineered > Bioreactor > Anaerobic > Digestate | place...
CGCCGGTGGCAGCCGGTCGGCAAGATCGAGGAGAGACGGGTCGAATGTCGCACTGTAGATCCCCGAACCAAAACCCACCAGATCGTACGCTGCAACCTCTTCCGGAGTCACCTGCTGCGGCGTTCTGACCGCTGCGCCAAGGACATCAGCGATGGCGTGTGCGATCTTCTCCGTATTCCGGTGATGGTACGAGAAGACGACCACAAGAGACTTCATTGGCAGGTTTTCTGACGCATATCCAGCCATTGCCATTTTCATCGCCTGATCTCCAGTTCGGCGATACTGATTGCCGGGTGCCGGTACCGCTGGCGTTTTTCCGTTCCCCGTCCAGCCTGGATCGCCTTCACCGGGCAGGCATGGATGCAGGCGCAGCAGAGCTCGCACCGGTGCTTCCAGACCGGTTTGTTATCCGCAAGTCCGATGTTTTTTACCGGGCAGACCTTTACACAGGTCCCACAAGACGTGCATGCATCCGTGACGGAAAATTTCCGGTCGTCGCCGTGGACGTTTGCGATAAACCGGGGATACATCAGCGCATGGACTGCCTGCATCAGGAACGAGCGCGGCAGGTCATGTTTTCTGCACGCCCCGATTTCGCGGGCGATGGTTTCGAGCTGCTTCTTTGCACCGTCCAGCAGCTCGTCGCGCTTCTGTCCGGCCGGCGGTTCGTACATCAGGATATAATTCCCCGGCATCCTCACGCCGAACCCGGCATCGAGCCCCCGCCCGGACCGTTTTTTGAGGACGGCATCGAGCTGCCGCAAAACCGGAATATCGCCGCTGCCGCCAAACGTGACCACGGAGAACACATACTTCACATTCGCCAGATCGAGGCGTTTTGCAAAGGCTGCGACTATTGCCGGCAGGCCGGTAAAATAGTCCGGGCAGATAATTCCCACGCGGTCTGCTGCCGGGGTGATATCCCCCGGCGTGGTATCCATGAGCGATGCGATTGGAACAACCTCGCAATCGCCAAGTGCCGCCGCGATATCCTTTGCAGCAGAAAGCGAGTTTCCGGTTCCCGTAAAATAATAGAGGATTGTCTTCATATCTGTCTCACCGCGTTTCCCTTGGTTCCATCATACAGGCCTGATAGCGCGATCCCCTGTTGTCCGGCGGAGCATCCCGCGGTTGCAGTTTCTGGAGCCGGGTGAGATCGCCGAACGCCTTGCATTCCGGGCCCCTGGTGCATTCTGCCATGATTGATTGAATAAGTTAATGCATATACAAGTATATTTTGCGAGGCCAAAAAAAATCCCGGTCATTGGTTATGAAAAACGATTGGGACGGGATAAACCGTGCAGGAAGTGACCGGGGAAGCGGTCACTTCGGCTTATAGTAGCCCCACTTTTTAAGGGCGTCCCTGAGTTCTTTTGCCCTCTTTGCCTTCTCGTCCAGGGAGATTCCTTCCTGCCATGCCTCGATCGCCTGCATGGTCGCACGCGCCCCGGCCCGGGTTCCTTTCGGATGGCCGTGGATTCCACCTGAGACGAGGAGCACGAGATCGCAGCCGTAGATGTCCAGCACGTCCGGCACGAGGCCGGGATGCAGTCCGCCGGATGAGACCGGGAATGCCGTTTTGATCTTCCCCCAGTCCTGCGTAAGGCAGAGGTTGCCGGTTGCTTCGATCCTCTTCTCCCGCAGGAGATCCGCGAGCAGCATGGACTCAGTCTTCGTGCCGGTCAGTTTGCCGACCGCGGTCCCGGTATGGATCTGGCTGACACCGATGAGGCGCATCAGCTTTGCGAGGAAGTACATCGAGATCCCGTGCTTCTTGTTCCGGTCAAACGCGGCATGCATCGCCCGGTGCGCGTGGATGGCAAGCCCGAGATCGGAACAGTAGTCCCGCATGGTCATGACGCCGGCGGTTCCTGCAACGACGACATCGATCATCGCGTAGTTCCACCCGTACTCCGCGAGGAGATCCGCACGCTGCTTCATGGTGTCGATATCCGCGGTGATGTTGAGGAACGCGGATTTCTTCTCCCCGGTCTCCTGCTCCGCCTTGTCGCGGAGCTTTGCCATCTGCTTCACGCGCTCGTCAAACCGGTTGAACGGGGTTGATGTGAGGTTCTCGTCGTCCTTGACAAAATCAAACCCGCCCATCCAGGTCTCGTACCCGACCTGTGCGTGCTCCTTTGCCGAGAACCCGATCTTCGGCTTGGGCACCGCGCCGGTCAGCGGCCGGCCGGCAATCCCCATCATCTTCCGGATCCCCTCCATCCCGAAGTGCGGACCTCTGAAATTTTTTATGTATGCCTGCGGGAGGCTCACATCGACGAGCCGGAGGTTCCGGAGCGCTTTCATCCCGAAGATGTTCCCGGCGATCCCGCTTAAGAGCTGGACTGCGTTTCCCTCCTCCCAGAGCGCAAGGGGATACGCGATCCTCGCAAAATTCCCATCAATTGCAAACGCGGTCGCCTGGAGTTTCTTCATCCGCGGCGGCATGGTAAAGAGCGTCGTCCACGTGCCCGTGGAACTCTCGGACGCGATCCGGCCGACCGCCTCTTCGCTGCTGATGCCGGCGGCCGGTTCGAACGAGTAGAGGCAGACAAGGTCGTCTTTCGATGGGGTGTAGTTCAGGTCAACAAATTCCTTGTACCAGTCGATTGCCATAGCGATCCTTGTACCACTTGGGGAACGGTGTCATAAAAAAGGTGAGGGATGCGGAAGGTTTCCTGACAGGTGCAGTGCGCACTTCCATTTTCCCGTGCAAAGCACAGGAAAGAAGCGGTATTTCAGGGATTTGCGGCCGGGTGGGAAACGGGGGGTCGTCACGGCAAATCCGGGTCGCCCGCAGGACGCAAAAAAAAGATTATCGGAGGAGGAGGAGAAGGGATCTTCAGGCAGGGGCTTTGATATCGTTGAGCAGCTGCCGGATATCGATCCAGATGATGAGCTCGTTGATCTCTTTTTCCTTTACCTTTATCTTGCGCTTGATGATCCCGATGATGGACGTATCCTCCTGAGTGGCTGAAGCGGATGCGTAGTCCACCTGGTTTCCCTCGAAGGTCGAGACCGATGTCACATCGTCGACGAGGATCCCTGTCTTGGATTTGGTGATCTTGGTATCGAGCACCATGATCCGCGAGGATTCGATCGGGACCGTTCCGGTATCCCGGATATTGAGCCGGTGCTTGAGATCGATGATCGTTGTAATTTCGCCCCTGAGGTCGATGATGCCCCTGACGTACTCGGGGTAGTTGGGAAGTTTTGTGATGGTTGTGTACTCGACAACCTCTTTCACGTCGAACAGGTCGATGGCGAAGCGTTCAGCCCCGAGCATGAACTCCACGACCTGGATCGTACTTGGCCGTTCCTTTACCGGCTGGGAATCCTTTTCCGTCCCGGCATGTTCGCTTGTCTTTGCTGCCATGGAACGACCCCCCTCAATCCACTTTGAACTTGTGGTTCGCTTCCATTGCATCCTTTGCAGTCTTGTCAACCGTTGCGATCATCCGTGAGATCTCGTCAATTGCAGCAGACGATTCTTCGGAAGCTGCAGCCGTGTCTCCCGCCTCTTTTGCGGTCTGTTCGACGAGTTTTGCCATATCGTTCACGGTTGCCGTGATCTCCTCGGTGGTCGCTGCCTGTTCCTCGGTTGCGGCAGCGACCTCGGTTGCACTCTTGGCAACGGTCTCCACCGATACCTGGATTATCTTGAATGCTTCAATAGTCTCGGCAGAAGCAGCCTTGCCCTTGATGACAAGTTCCTTGGAAGCTTCCATCGCATTATTTGCATTCTTGGTGGACTCGTTGAGGTTCTTGATCATCTCCTCGATCCGTTCCGCACTGGTGCGGGACTCCTGCGCGAGGGACTTGACTTCGGATGCGACGACAGCAAATCCCCTGCCGTGCTCACCGGCGCGGGCAGCCTCGATTGCCGCGTTGAGCGCGAGCAGGTTGGTCTGGTTGGCAAGGTCCCGGATAAGCACGATGATCTTGCTGATATCCGCCATCTGCTTCTCGATGTCCTTGACGATGTCATAGACATTCCTCGTTGCCTCTGCGATATCCCCCATGTCCTTGTTGACATTTTCGGTGAGGACTGCGCCTTTCTTGGCGGCATCGTTTGCATTGTTCGCCTGTCCCGAGACATTCTCCATGTTGGAAGTGATCTCCTGGACTGCCGCGCTCATGTCCTGCATCGCTTTTGCCGCCTGGTCGATTGCCTGGGAGACCTTGGTGGCATTCTCGCTGACAACCCCCGAACTCCTTGCGATCTGCCCTACGCTCTTTGCCGCGTCCTCGACACTTGTCTTGGCGTTATCTGAGGTGGACGTGAGGTCCTGCATCCTCTTGTTGACGTCCTTGATATTACCCTGGAGAGCTACGATGATCCCGCGGACCCCGTCCCTCAGCCGGCAGATCTGGGCATAGGAATCCCTGGTGTCGTTATCCGGTTCCGTGACCGTGTACCGCTGCGTCAGGTCCCCCTGAGCGGCCTTGTCGTAGACGCCGATGAGCCCGTCAACCTCGTGAGCCGTATACTCCTTGTCCTTGACGATCTTCGTGATATCGTTGTAGGAGACGTACAGTAACTGGAGATCCCCTTTTTCATCGAGGAGGGGAACCATCTTCCGCAGAACTTCAATCCTGCCTGCGGGGGTTTCGATTGTCGACCGGCCATGTACTGTCCGCTTCTGGGTGATGGCGTCTTTTAAAGACTCGCCCGAGTCTTTGATATAATTCATAAGACCTTTATCCCGGAAATCGGTGATCTTCATGGAAAGGACCCGTTCGCGGGGGACGCCGGTCATCCGGCAGAATTCATCATTGACCTGGATATTCTTCAGATCTTTATCAACAAGGATCTGGGAAATCGGGGATGCTTCAAAGATCAGTTCATACTCTTTAACATCGACCATTTTTGTACCACTCCATTGTGTATTACCATGATTAACACAAATTTTATTTAAACTTATTGCTCAATGATGATTATTGAAGTTGATTATCAGTAATGACCAACAATAATAAATATTGAGACTCTACAAATAACGTGCAGAACATTCCGGGAAGATTATGGAACAGGAAAACGAGCAGGTGCGGATCCGGGATCTCTTAAAGAGCAATCCGAAGGGATTGACGATCGAGGAGGTATCAAAGAAGCTCTCGCTCAACCGGGCGACCGCGGCAAAATACCTCACCACCCTGATGCTATCGGGCCAGGCCGAGCTGCGCGAGCTGGGCCGGGCAAAGATCTACTACCTCTCGCAGCGGCTCCCGTTCACCCACCTCTTAAGCCTGTCCTCGGATCTCATCCTCATCCTCGACCGGGACCTGTTCATTCAGGAGGTGAACGAGCCGTTCCTCTCCTGTTTTGAACTGAACCGGGATGACCTGAAAGGGAAAACGATCGAGCACACCCCCTTAGCCTCCTTCTTCTCGCCGGACCACCTGGCCTCCATCAGGAAGGCACTTGACGGCACCGAAGTTTCCTGCGATGTCCGGTTCGAGACAACGGAAAGCGAACGGTATTTCAGGATGAAGCTGATCCCGCTCGTTTTTGAAGGGGGCGGCCAGGCAGTCGGTGTCATTCTTGAAGATATCTCGGAGATGATGCGGTACCAGCTCCTGCTCGAGAACCGGATCCAGGAACGTACCGCCGCACTTGTCAAAACCAACGATGCATTGCAGCGGAAAGTGGAAGACCACCGGCGGGCAGAACGGGCGCTCCGGGAAAACGAGGCGGTTCTCCGGAGCATGCTCGATGCAACACCTGTGGGAGTCGGCCTTGTCGTTGACCGGGTATTGAAAAAAGTGAACAATTCCCTCTGCGACATCACCGGCTATACACAGGAAGAACTTACCGGGCAGAGTACAAGGATGTTGTACCGGGACGAAGAGGAATACTCCCGGATCGACCGGGAACTGTACAACAATATCGCGGGAAAGGGCGTGGCAAGCCTGGAAGCGAAGATCCGACGCAAAGACGGCAGGCTGGTTGATGTCATATTCAGCTTAAGCCCGTTTGACCCGGAGAATCCCTCTTCGGGATTGACCGCAACCATCGTCGATGTCACGGAACGAAAACGCGCGGAAGAATCCTTAAAACGGGCAGGCAGCCAGGTGGCCCTGCTGACGAGCATCACCCGGCACGACATCCTGAACCAGCTCACCCTGCTCCGGGGATACTTGAGCCACATGAGAAAACAAGAGATCACGGAGACGATGGCTGACCTGATCCGGAAGGAAGAGTCCATTGCCGAGACGATCCGGAACCAGATTATCTTTACGCGCGATTACCGGAATGTCGGAGTTTATCCCCCGGATTGGATCGGGATCCCGGAAACAATTACAACCCTGCAGCAGACCATGCCTCTTGGATCCGTATCCCTGCGGGCGGATATCGGAGACCTGGAGATCTACGCAGATCCCCTCATCGAAAAGGTCTTCTCCAACCTTATCGAGACCTCCACGCGGCACGGAAAGCATGTGACCGGGATACATCTGTCGTTCCGGCACGAGGGAAAAGACCTGCTGCTTGTCTATGAAGACGACGGCGCCGGCATCCCGGATGAAGAGAAGGACCTGATATTTTCCCGGGAATACACGAAGACTTCGGGATACCGGATGCTCCTGATCCGGGAGATCCTCTCCATTACCGGCCTCACGATCCGGGAGACCGGTGTCTTTGGGAAAGGCGCCCGGTTTGAGATCCGGGTTCCGGAAGGTTCGTACCGGTTCGGCGGCGACCGTTCCCAAAATCCCGGTATCGGATACCTGGAGTAAAAATCCTGGAACTCCCTTTCCGATCCCTTACAGGTGATCGGGATCCGGAGGCCGTTTCCGGTTTTTATACTTTTTATTCTGATGTTCCGTAGCGAATGCCAGTCCATCTCTGCATGCCTGAGCGTCGCCGCTCTAAAAAAAAAAAGAAGATTGTTACCTGCTCGTGAGGTTGATTGCATTCACGAGGGCTTCCACGGACGCAAGCACGATATCGTCGCCGCTGCCGCTCGCATCGAAGATCTTCCCGTGGTCGTCCTCCACCGCGATGGTGACGTGGCACATGGCATCGGATCCTCCGGATATCGCTTCGATGTTGAACTCCTTGAGCTGGAACCGGGCCGGCACGATCCCGAAGATGGCGTTGAGCGCCGCATCAACCGGCCCGTTCCCGACGCTGGAGAAGACGTGCTCCTCCCCGTTCACGGTTGCTTTCACGCTCGCGGTCGGGATGACGTGGTTCCCGGTCATGATCGCAATATCGGCAAGGGAGAGCATCTTGTGGTTCAGCTCGATGCCCATCGTGCTCTCTGCGATCTCGTAGAGATCGGCGTCGGTGACACGCTTGCCCCGGTTTGCGATTGCCTTGACTTTCTCGACAATGATATCGAGCTCGGGATCGGTTGGGTTGATGTGGGCATCCGAGAGCATCTGGCGCACTGCATGCCGTCCCACGTGTTTCCCGAGCGTGAGCCTGCGGCGGTGCCCGACCATCTCCGGCGTCATGATGCCCGGCTCGAAGGTCGCGGTGTTCCGGAGAACCCCGTGGGAATGGATGCCGCTTTCGTGCGAGAAGACGTTTTCCCCGACAACCGGCTGCGTGGGCGTGATGGTGATCCCCGAGAACCGGGAGACGAGCCGCGAGGTCTCGACAAGGCGCTCTTTTGCAATCCCTGTACGGATCCCGTAGATCGATTCCATGATCATGACCGTCTGGGCAAGGTCTGCATTCCCGGCCCGCTCCCCGATCCCGTTAACCGTGACCTGCACCTGCGAGGCGCCGGCTTCGACGGCTGCAATCGTGTTTGCGACGGCAAGCCCGAAGTCGTTGTGGCAGTGGACATCGATCGGGCAGTTTACCTCCCGCGCGATCCTGCCAACCAGTGTCTTCATGGCCGACGGCGAGATGACGCCTACGGTATCCGGGACATTGATGATGGTTGCGCCGGCCTCTGCCGCAGTCTGGTATACCTTCATGAGGTAATCCCAGTCTGTGCGTGTCGCGTCCATTGCCGAGAACATGCAGCTATCCACATGGTCGCGGACGTACCCGACAATATCCGCGGTGATCGCAAGGACTTCGTCGCGGCTCTTGTTGATGGTGTTGACCCGCTGGATGTCCGAGGTGGGTATGAAGACATGCACCATGTCGACATCGCAGGCAAGGCAGGCATCGACATCCGGTTTTGTCATGCGGGAGAGCCCGCAGATCTTCGCCTCGAGACTGAGCTTTTGAATAGCGGTGACCATCTCCTTCTCGGCACTGCTCGATGCAGGGAATCCCGCTTCGATGACATGAACGCCGATGGACGAGAGCTGGCGTGCAATCTCGAGTTTCTGTTCAAATGTGAACGCTATCCCCGGGGTCTGTTCTCCGTCCCGGAGCGTGGTATCGAAAACAGTCACTTCTTCACGTGCATGGCTATCGGTGAAGAAGACAATCTCCCGACACTGTTGTGCGAGACATATGTTATCATAAGGGCTCCCGGGCAATAAATTCATCCCCGGTCTTTTTCAGGGAAACCGGCGGGATAACGATACGTTTATTAGAGAACTATCCCAATATTAAGAGCGCAGTGCCCCGCCTTAACTCAGCCTGGTAGAGTGCGCGGCTGTAGTATGGTTTACCGTTATCCGGTAACTGCGCGGCTACCGCGATGTCCCCGGTCCGAATCCGGGAGGCGGGATAACTGTTAAAAAGAGCCCAGGTAGTGTAGCGGCCTATCATGATTGCCTGTCACGCAATCGACTCGGATTCGAATTCCGACCTGGGCGTTCCTTTTTTTTGTAACTTGTCTGCAATTTTTCATCCATCATTACTCCATTCCTTCGTTATCCAGGACTTTATGATCGAGCGGTGTTTCCTCTTCTCTCTCCAAGCCCTCTGTACTCTCATCGCATGGGGATAGTCCGGAGCGGGGATCCCGGGGAATTTGTCCTGTCGGTTGTCCGGTACAGGAATACCCGGGGATGCCGGCATCTGCGGTAAAATAACTTCAAAATTATTTGTAGTCTACCATGAACCTAAATAGTCCGCTGGTGCATGAATTGCTATGAAAAAGATCGTACTGGCCCTGCTCCTTGTATGCTGCGCAGTCGCCGCTGCCGGGTGTTCGGGTATCATGGGGAACTCCGCCTCCTCCGCATCGAACCAGCGGAGCTATGACAGTCCGGCGAGCTACGGCGCCGGGCTGGGTGTCTCTGAAAAATCAGCGGTCTACACCCCTGCTCCACTTACGGCAGTCCCGACATATGCCGGGGGATTGGGGACCAATATCGAGACAAAGATCATAAAGACCGCCCAGATCACGATCGAGGTCTCCGATGTTACGGCCACCTCAGATGCATTGAAGGTGCTCGCACAGCAGAACGGCGGGTACATCTCCTCGTCGAATCTCCAGCGGGGATACAATGACCGGCTCTCTGCAACAGTCGTCCTCCGCATCCCGCAGGCCTCGTTCGAGACCGTCCTTGAATCGGTCAAGGCATCCGGGACCGTCAAATCCGTCTCGGTGCAGGGCGAGGATGTGACCGAGCAGTACGTTGATCTCACGGCGCAGAAAACCTCGTACCAGAACCAGCTTGCGCAGTACAACACCATCATGAAGCAGGCGGTAAAAGTCGAGGACGTGATCGCGGTGCAGGCGCAGATCGACCGGGTCCGGACGGAGCTCGACCGGCTTGAGGGGAGGCTCCGGTATCTCGACAGCCGCATCGATCTGTCGACGATCACCGTTTACCTGCAGGAGCCCGAACCGGTCGGCGGGGAGACCGGGCATTCCTTTATTGCGGCAATCAACGACGGCATTGCCGGGTTCTTTGGCATGATCGACGCCCTGATCATCCTGCTTTTCACCGTGCTCCCGCTGCTCATAATCGGCGGCATAGCATATGCGGTGTACCGGTGGAAGAAAGGCGGGAAGAAGCCCGCTCCGGAGACGCCCGCACCAGCTACCAGTGAGAAGAACTGATCTCAATTTTTCAACGGTTTTTTTTTAAAGGTTTAAAAAAAGGTATCCGGTCACGCCGCATCCGGTGCAACCGGCCTTCCTTCGATGGCACTCTTGATCTGGGCCTGCAGCTGCTCGAACTTCCCCTGGAGCATCTTCTCCTGCTTCTCCAGCGACTTGATCCGGAGTTCGAGCGTCTCGACCTTTTCCGCAAGCTTCGTGTTCACGACGTCCTTCTTCTTCTGCATCATGACCGATCCCACGCTCATGTACATTGCAGCATCTTCCGGAAGATCCCTGATCTCTTCCTGCGCCCGTTTTGCTTCCCGTGCAGCCATCTCGTACTGGGCTTTCTGGGTGAGAATGGTCTGGAGCTGCTGCTGCAGCTGCTGGAGCATCGCGATCTGGTTCTGGACTTTGGGTGAGATGGTGTTCATTGCTGTTCACTCCCTTCTGAATGATTGCGGCACGGGATCACCATATTGGTCGGGAATTTCCCTCAACGTGCCTTTCTGCACTTAGGTATCTGACCGCCGGATACAAAAAAGGTGCCCTTCCGGTAGATCCGGATTTCTGCAAAAACGGGGCCGACAGGAATGTCGTTCAGAGAAGATCCTGCACTTCATCGGCAACGCTGATAAGCCGGAGAACCATGTTGAGCGCCGCCCGGAGCGCCGGAAGATCGTGGGCGGCAACGTGCAGTTCAAGGACGGTGTCGCTTAAGAGCGTGCATGTTGTTACGGATCGCGGGTTTACTTCGTCGGATAGTTCCGGGAGGAGCGCCCGGTAAATACGGGGAGCATGGACCGTTGTTATGCGGAAGACTGCTTCGTGAGGCATTGACGGCATGCTGGTCGTATGTACTCGTTCGGAAAAACAAGGAAAAAAATGTTGGGGGAATATGGTCCTGAATTGAATGCTAAAAAAACGTGGAAGGATTGTGTTGTCCTTCAACGCGCTTTAAGTTCCTTGATGGCAGCACCGCGTTCCTTGAAGAGGATCCGGTGTCCGCAGTACGGGCAGCGGACGTTGACGTCGATCTCGACCTTCTGCTTGCACCGTGCACACTTGTACGAGCTTGCCATGCCAGACCCGGGGATTATGCCTTGTTCTTGTTGTTCTGTTCCACGGTCCGGTCAATTGTGCGCAATGCAACGCGGAGTGCCGGGGTCTGGGGCACGTACGCGCCGCCGGCGAATTTATACCCGCATTTCCTGCATTCCCAGATGCCGGTACCTTTCCGGTGCACGGCCTGCATGTCGCACTGCGGGCATGTGTGGTATGCGCGCGAAACCTTCTCAATCTCGGTGATCCGCTTCCGGGTAAACCGGCCGTACCGGCAGCCGAAGCGCCCTGCGCTGCCGACTACCTTGCCTTTTGCTGTCTGATTGGAACCTGCCATAGGGTAACCACCAGTATGTCTTACACTGTTTGTCGTAACGACTAATATACTTGATTGAGGATCTTGACGACCCCTTCGCCCTTCGTGATCTTGTTAATCAGGTCGTAGAATTCTCCCTGGATCCCCGCGGGTATGCGGACCACGCAGATCCAGGAACCGTCCTTCTGCCATTCGTCCTTCTCCATCGTGGATGCAGACGCGATGTCGCCGTATGCCCGGGCAGCGAAATCCGGGGGGACCCTGATTGCGAGCCGGAGTTCTTCGAACCGGATCGGGAGGATCGGGCGCAGGGCTTTCACCGTTTCCTTGACCATCTCGTCGAGATGCTTGAAGGGATCGATGTTGACGCGTGCTTCTTCCATCGCCATCTCGATACGCTGCGGGGGGTGCGGGTGGCCGGTCTGGGGGTTGACCGCGTTGCGTGCGATGAATGTTATCACCTGCCGCCGTTTCTCTTCGGTCATCTGCTTGCGCTGCTCGGCAGTCAGGTGGATCTCGCCCTTCTCGATGATCCGCTTGCAGACGGTCGTAAAATCTGTGGTATGGAAGACCTTATTCAGGGATTCCTCGGATGCCCGGGTTCCCCGGGATGCATTGGAGAAGATACTGAGTGCAGCGACAACGTCCTCCATTTCCAAGGGCTCGCCCTGGCGGACTTTTGCCGCCTGGTTGGGATCGACGAGGATCTCGAACCGCTCGCCATAACTTTCCAGCCGGGCAACAACGGCCTTCTCCAGCGGGATCATACCGGATCACTGCTTGAACTGCCCGACAAACGATGAGACTTCTTCCCTGCTCATCTTGCGGAAGAGGGCTTTCTCCTTCTCGATGACACCGATCTCGATCGTGTCGACATCGAACTTGCCTTCCGTTGCCGAGTGGAGGGCTTTCAGCCCCAGCATGATCGCATCCGTAATAGCAATCTCCGGGTTGTATTCCTCTTCGAACACCTTCATTGCGGCAGGGCGCCCGATCCCGATCCCGGTTGCCTTGTACTCCAGCAGGGTACCGGAGGGGTCGGTCTCGAACAACCGGCATTCGCCATCGGACACCCCGACAATCAGGAGCGCGGTGCCGTACGGCCGGATCCCCCCGTACTGGGTCAGCGTCTGCATGTGATCGCAGAGCTTCTTTGCGAGCGCCTCGACCTCGATCTTTTCATCGTAGGAGACCCGGTTGATCTGGCACTCGATCCGCGCCCTGTCCACGAGCGCCCGTGCATCGCCGACAAGCCCCGAGGATGCAACGCCGATGTGGTCGTCGATCTTGAAGATCTTCTCGATGGAACTTGCTTCGAGCAGCTTGCTGGAAACCCGCTTATCGACAATTAAAATAACGCCGTCTTTTGCCTTGATCCCGACAGCTGTCGTGCCGCGCTTGACAGCCTCCCGGGCGTACTCAACCTGGTAAAGCCGGCCGTCAGGTGAAAAAACCGTGATGGCCCGATCGTATCCCATCTGGTATTGTGGCTGCATTAATGATCCTCCAAATCTTCTGTTGTCAGAAAGAATCGTGCTGCATTTTTAAATCCCTTTTCAACCACATCAATCTTCTGACTTTCACAATATTCGACCGTACACTGCCGTTGATCGAAGGTTGCGTCCGTGCCGGGTCCAAAAACCGGGGGAACAGGAGAACTTTTCAGCCGGTTCCGGAGGCTTTCCATGGTGCCGGAGATTGCAACCGTCCGCAGCGCAACCGGGCCACCGCCGCAGGTTGCCGTCGTTGTGAGCGCAATGAGAAGTTCGCGTTCAAAACCTCTCTGGCAGCGGATGAATACATGGCCGTTCTCGACGGCAACGACTGCCGGGTGGATCCGGGATGCGGCATCGTCCCCCCACAGCGAGGTGACCGCGTCGGCAATGGCGTAATAGAGGTCTTTTGGATCGGGAGAGAACCCCTGCGGCAGGATCCGTGCGAGGACATACCGCCGGTTCTCCCGGAGCGTCGGGGGCCGGACTGTCATACTATCACCCGGACCGGACCTGTTCCAAAGGAAGCGGAACCGGCACATGCGAGCGCACTTTCTACTTCGGGAAGATCGAACCCGATCATGACTGCAAGCGCACTCATCTCGCGGACGGATCGCATCTCCAGTACGGACGACGCATGGGTCGAGAGTATGAGAGGGAAAGAAAATTTCCGGGAGAGCATCAGGACATCGCGGTACCGTTGCAGTGCCTTCTGCCGGGAGGCGCCGCGTTTCCGGATCAGCGGGGCAAGGCTGATGTCGACGGCAACGCCATTGTCCGCGGCCATCTTTGCGGTCACATGATCGAATGCATGGCGGTCGGCGTTCTGGATCCCGCACAGCACGTGGACGCCTTTTACCCCGAGCATTGCCCGGTTGAACCCGTTGTCCCCGGCTTCTACCATGACGAGCGTGCCTTCACGGGAGCGTTTGACCGCAGCAGATGCTTCACGCGCCGGGATGTTCCCGATGAGAACGCCCTCCCGGACGGTAATCCCGGAGTAATCGGCCGGCGGTATCCCGATCGCAACGAGACTGTCAAAACCGAGCCCGGCAGCCTCCAGCGCCATGCGCCGGATCGATGAATCGCCGTTCGGATACGGGCGAAGGCCCGTGTCGGTGATTGTCATTGCAGAGTGTTACTAAAAAAGAGGATAAGATTATTTGCCCTGGTTGGCATTCGAACGGATGGACGGCCGGGTCTTTTCCGTGCCGAAACCCTTCGTTGTCATGCCCCTGCCGCGGCGTCCTGCGGCGGTCTTGCCGCGTTCGGCGCGCCCCCGGTGGGTAGCGTTCGCAACCCATGCGAGCTTCCGGTCGCTCGTGATCGCCGGGTGGTGCCCGTCAACGAGGATGACCTCGTAATATTTCCGCTTTCCGTCCTGCCCTACCCAGTAGGAGTTGAGGACTTCCATGTTCGGGAACTTCCGTGAGGCGCGCTCTTCCGCGATCCGCTGGATGCTCTTTGCCGACGTGAGCCGGTTCTTTCCCATCCGGGCTGACCTGCGTGCACGGATATACCGCGAGCGCCGGCGGCCGCCACGGCGTACCTGCACACGGGCAACGGCGATACCCTGCTTGGCGCGGTAGCCAAGCGCCCGTGCCCGGTCAATCCGGGTCGGGCGTTCGATACGGACGACGCTTCCTTCGCGGCGCCAGACCTGCATCCGGTCCCAGAGGAGTTTTTCAACCTCGCTCTTGTCAGGCTTCTTCCATGCCTCCCTGACGAAGGCATACATTGACTTTACCATGTGATATCACCTGAAAGGTTCGGCCCAAAGAGGGCTACATTCCTTTGCAAATAACGGGACGCATCCCGTATTCCTTACTAGATAGACCGGCAGGCTATAAAAGTGCTCGCGTCCCCGTGAAACCCTTCAGATCGTTCAGCCTTTGCGTTTCTCGATGACGCGGATATCCGAGATCCGGGTGACGGGATACTGGCCGTTCTTGTCCTTCTCCGCGGATTTGACCATGTCCCAGATGGTGAGAAGCGCAACGGACACGCCGGTTAACGCCTCCATCTCCACGCCGGTCTTCCCAAGCGACGTTACCCGGACTGTTGCCTCGATATATCCTTCGCCGTCGGCAAAGTCGACCGTGATTGCGCCGATCGGGATCGTGTGGCACATGGGAATGATCCGGGGGGTGTCCTTGATCGCAAGCGTCGCTGCCACGCGGGCGGTTGCGAGGACGTTGCCCTTGACAACCGTTCCCTCGCGGATAGCTTTTAACGTTTCACCGCGCAGGAAAATTCTTCCGGCTGCCTCTGCAAACCGTGCAACATCGTCCTTTGCCGTTACATCGACCATCCTTGCCCGGTCATTATCGATATGGGTAAATTCCGTCATGGTTGTTCTCCGAAAAGTTCGAACGGTATGCGGTCCACGAGATCCGATGCGAGCATGCCGGCGCCCTTCACCTGTGCAATAGATGCGCCGGCCTTCCCGTTCACGTATGCCGCGACGCAGGCAGCCTCGAACGCGGGAAGGTGGCAGAGCAGTGCCCCGGTAACGCCCGCGAGGACGTCGCCGGTCCCGCCAACGGTCATTGCCGGCGAACCGGTCCGGTTGAACCGGACCCGGGTTCCGTCCGTTATCACATCGGTATGCCCCTTGAGGAGGATCGTTCCCCGGATTCCGGCGTCCCGTGCGGCAGTTGCCCGCGCAAGGGGATCCAAAGAAAGCGATGTCCCGGTGATCCGGGCAAATTCCCCGGCATGGGGCGTATAGATCGTCTCATCCGCACCAGCCGGGAGCGGGAGCCGGAGCGCATCCGCGTCGAAGACCGCTTTTTTGCAGTGAGGGGCTACTGCACAGACAACCTCGTGGCTGGTTGTCCCAAAACCGTTGCCGCAGACAACGACATCGGCCCGTTCCGCAAGCCGGATCAGCTGCTCCGTATGTTCGGGGCCGATCACCTTCCCGGACAACGGTTCATGGATCAGGTCGGGGATGGGCTCAAAGACCGGCGACGCGATCCGGACTATGTCAGCCCCGCCCCGCAGCGCACCAAGCCCGGCAAGGAACGGTGCGCCCTGGTACGGACCGCCGCCGATGACAAGCACGGTTCCGCCGTTCCCCTTCCGGGCGTCCGTTCTTCGTTTTGGGAGAAGGGTGAGCTCCCCCGGCCCGGTACAACATTCCGCTTCGATGGGGATCCCGATATCCACCACCTCGGAACCTTCACATTTCGGCCGGTGGAATGCGCAGATCGAGTCCGCCCGCATGCCGGGGGTGGGGACATCGGCGGCAATGATCCGGGCTCCTGCTGCATTGGCGAGGGCGATCGCGGTTGCAACCGGTTCGGCGGGAATGCCGCTCGCACCGGTTCCCAGCAGGCAGTCGATGATGACATCGGTATTCGTAAACAGGGATCGCATCGCGAGAAGATCGTCGCGGCACAAAAACGGGTGGAGTGCAACCCGGCAGTGCCGGAGCGCCTGCAGGTTGTGGTTTGAGGATTTCGTACGATCCGGGCTGTCGTAGTAACAGACATCGGTCGTAACCTCACGCTGGAGATACCGGGCGGCGACAAAACCGTCCCCGCCATTGTTGCCCTTGCCGCACAGGACAAGGACGCGGGAAGGCGTTTTTAAAAGAGCACGCCCGGCAAGTGCGCATCCTGCGCTCTCCATCAGCTGGAGCTCCGTAACCCCGAGGGCGACAGCGTTCCTCTCCACGACCCGCATGCGGGCGGGACTGATGATCCCCTGCTCGGCAAACCGCCCGGTACCGTCAATCATCATGCCAGTACAATTCATGTGGTAGAACTCCCTATTAATATGCAGGATGGGAATTTGCGATGATATCCGGGCCGCTGCGGAGTCAATTAACGCGGCAGGGTCAATAACCATCGTCTCCCATATCGATGCGGACGGCATCGCGAGCGAGGCTATCCTTTCGGAGGCTCTTTCCCGGCTGGAGATCAAAAACCGTTCGGTATTCGTGCGCCAGCTCGAGCCGCTCACGATGCCCCAGGTGCCTGACGATGATTCCTTCAAGATCTTCGCCGACCTTGGCGCCGGGCAGCAGAACCTGCTCGAATCCCGTAATCTTAAGGAGAAGGATGTTTTAATCCTCGACCACCATGTCAGCCAGCCCTGCGGGCGTGAGTACCGGCAGGTGAACAGTCTTTTATGGGGCGAGACGAAGATGAGCGCGGCAGGTGTTGCCTACCTCGTCGCAAAGGAACTCGATCCGGCAAACACCGATCTTGCTAAGACGGCAATTGTCGGGAATGTCGGGGACATGATGGCCCGGGAGACCTGCGGGCTTACCGGGATCGTGCGCGACGTCATCGTGCCGGACGGGGAACAGCACCGGAACGTGGAAGTGCATAAAAAGGATCTCAACTGTTACGGGACGGCAACCCGGCCGGTCTACCTCTCTCTTGCCTACAATGACGACCCGTTCATCAAGGGGATCACCAACCATCCCGAAGGCGCAAAGCAGTTCTTGAAGCGCCTTGGCGTACGGCAGCAGGCTGAAGACGGGCGCTGGCTGGTCTGGGAGGAACTTTCCCGGGAAGACAAGAAGACGATCACCTCCGCCCTCATGGAGCAGCTGATCGCGTACGGGGAACCGACCGGCCGGCTCCTTGCCGAGACCTACCATTTTCCGGGCGAGCCTGCACGGACCCCGCTCCGGAATGCCCAGGAGTATGCAACCGTCCTGAATGCCTGCGGGAGATGGGCAAAGCCCCAGACCGGAAGCGCGATCCTCAAAGGCGACCGGGGGAGCGCCTACCGGGATGCCGAAAATATGCTGAAGAACCACCGGGCGATCATCCGCGACCTGCTCAATTACATCATCATGACCGGCGTCACGGTCCTTGACTCGGTCCAGTACATCCATGTCGGGAACAAGTATCCCGATACCATCGTCGGCATCGGGGCCGGCATGGCGCTTTCCAGGCTGGACAGTGCAAAACCGATCCTGATCATGTGCACCGTCCCCGAGGACGAGAATCTTACCAAGGTCTCGATGCGGACGACAGAGCGTGTCGTCGGGAGAGGAATCGACCTCCAGAAGGCTATCAGCGAGGCTTCGGCGGAGTATGGCGGCGGCGGTGGCGGGCATATGATCGCGGCCGGTGCGTACATCCCGAAGACTGCAGAAAAGGAGTTTGTGAACCGTGTCAACAGGATACTCAGGGAACAGTCTCGTACGGCGGACGCAGGTCATCGCTGACTACCAGTTCGGCGGCTTGTGCGGAACCATGCTCTTTCCGGACGGGTGCGAGTTTATGCTCTCCACCACCGGGAGGATCCGCCAGATCCTGTATGAAAAGAAACGTCTTGCAACAATCCGTGCGCAGGACGGGAGGCTGACGCTTGGGATCGAAGGTGCCCGCAGGTTACAGGCATGCCTTCCCCCGCCCGGCTACCGGGTTGTTGTTGCAGAAGATGTCGCGGAGTTCATCGCCCAGGGGAAGAATGTCTTTGCAAAGCACGTGGTCGCAGCAGATGTCGGGATCCGTGCGGGCGATGAGGTTCTCGTCACGGCAGACGGCGACCGGCTGCTCGCCTGCGGGACCGCGATCCTTTCCGGCGCTGAGATGCTGGCATTTAATTACGGTGGAGCCGTAAAAGTACGGCAGGGAAGTGAATTACGATGATGCCCGGTAACATCAACCCCAGACAGATGAAAGCGATGATGAAGAAACTCGGCATGAGCGTCGAGCCGATTGAGGATGTCCAGCAGATCGTGATAAAGACTCCGAAAGGGAACTATATCTTCGAAGGTGCGGAGGTTACCGCCATGACCATGCAGGGGGTCACCACCTACCAGATCGTGGGACAGCCGCGTTTTGAGGAGGCGGAGGTCGGAATCCCGAAGGAAGATGTATCCATGGTTGCAGCGCAGGCAAATGTCCCCGAAGATGCGGCAAAGGCCGCACTGGTTGCGACCAAAGGGGATATCGCAGAAGCCATCATGCGTCTTTCCCAAGAGAAGCAATGATTGAAAAGAACGATCGTGTCCTGCTCGTCGGGCAGGGAAGGGAGTACTGGGTCCGGGCAGGCACCGGGATCTTCTCGACCGACAAGGGACAGGTCGACCTCTCGGCGCTCGTCGGGATGAACCCGGGCGATCCTATTGCAACCCATACCGGGTCGGCATTCACGGTCCGGATCCCGCGCCCGACGGATTTTTTCACCCATGGCAAACGGTCCGGGGCCCCGATGCTCCCCAAGGACATCGGGCTTGTGATCGCCTATACCGGCATGAACCGGAACGATGTCGTCCTCGACGCCGGCACTGGGAGCGGGATTGCCGCGATCTACTTCGGCAGTGTTGCCGGGACGGTCAAGACCTGCGAGATCCGGCCGGAGTTTGCGGCGCTCGCGAAGAAGAACATCGAAGAGGCAAAGCTCGAAAACATCGAAGTGATAGCCGCCGACGTGCTCGCTGCAACCGGCACCTTCGATGTCGTCCATCTCGACCTGCAGGTCCTGCCGGAGCATGTCGTACATGCCCATTCCCTGATCCGGCCCGGCGGTTACCTCGCCTGCTACACCCCGTTTCTCGAACAGATGGCAGTCGTTGTCGATGCGGCAACGGCATTGTTTCCCGAAGTCCATACCCATGAACTGATCGAGCGGGAGATGACCCGTTCGAAGCGCGGGACACGGCCGTCCACATCGGTGTGCCATTCGGGATACGTGACGATCGCAAGGAAATAGGATCCGGTACCCGTCCCTGTTCAACCGCGATGGTGAGCAGTCCGGCGCATCGTTTTTTTGGCAGGCAGCCCGTGCCGGTACGATCCCTCACGGTTCCTGATTAAGATGTACCCATCCGACCCCCTCTTGCAGGTTGTTCCGGTCCAGCGAACAATTCCGACGTAATATTGCCCTGGTTTCGTGAAAAAACCGGGAAGGGGAAGGGGGGGTCGGATGGGTACATATGTTTGTAAAGTGCCCGGGCCAGCCGGTTCTCTGAGCCGGAATACCGGCTGTCCGGATGGGGATTGATGACGGAAAGATGCGGCAGCGGCCCGACAGCCAGCCGATCCGGGACCGGGGCCTGCATCATCATGGTGTACCCGTGCGACCCCCTGCCCCGCGTGCATACGACCCTCCGGAATTGTGTGTTCCCGCCCGTTCCAATACAGGAAATGCCCGGTGATCCCTATTGGATACCAATCTCTTGTTACTCATCATGAGGTGCTTTAACCCTCATCACGGATTCTATTTCGTGAGCCACCCCCCGCCAACGGTTCACGATTTCACCCGATACCGGCGATACGATATACACAGGTATGTAGTGGAATGGGCGGACACCGTGCCGGAACTGCAATGAGGAATTAAAACAAGAATGAAAAAAGGAGAGAGAGAATTACCTGACGATCGGGTGATTGTTCTTGTCTCCGCGCCCGATGCCCTTGTAGATGAATCCCTGCCGGATGAATGCATCGGGATCGATCAGGTTGCGGCCATCGACAATGACAGGATGATCCTTCCCGCACAATTTTCCGATAGTGACAGGGGTCAGTCCTTTATACTGGTTGTGACCGGCAAAGATGACGACAGCGTCCGCCCCGGCAAGAGCCTTACCAAGATCCCCGAGGATTTCTACGCCCGGGTAGGTATTGACATACGGGTCATGGACAGCAACCTGTGCGCCCTCGCGCATCATGATTTCCCGGAACGGTTCGGAAGGGGTATTGCGCGTGTCGTCGGAATTGGCAAGGAATGCCCAGCCAAGGATCGCGATCTTCGCCCCTTTCACCGGCCTCTCCGCACGCGCCAGTCCCTCGCGGGTGAGCCGTGCCATGTGGACCGGCATGAAATCGTTGATGTGTCGTGCAAGGACATAGAGCGAGGGTTCGTTGGCCGGGTAATCCAGGTTTCCCCTGCCCAGCATCTGGACGCCGCGTTCGAGGTGATACGTGTCCTTGGTCAGGCAGTGCCCGCCGACCCCGGCGCCCGGCCAGAGCATGGAGCGGGTGATCCCTTCCCCCTTGAGGCTGTCAACCCCGGTCCGGACATCGTAGACGTTGATTTCCATCGCTTCGCAGTAGAGCGCGAGTTCGTTCATCGCGGCAATCTGGAGATCGCGGAACGTGTTCTCCGTGGTCTTGGTCACTTCCGCTGCCGTTGCCGACATCGGGATAACTTTGCCGATGGTAAGAACGGGAGTGTACAGTTCTTTTACCCGTTGGGTACTCATCGGATCGATCCCACCGACAATCCGGTCGTGCTCCCGGATATTGCGGATGAGCCTTCCTACCATCACCCGTTCCGGGGCATGGGCAAGCGCAAAATCCCGGCCGGCTTTTAGACCGGACTCCTTTTCCAGGGTCTCTCTCGCTACACCAGCGGTAGTTCCCGGGGTTATGGTGGATTCAAGGACAACGAGCATGCCCGGCCGGAGGTTTTGCCCGACCTTCTGGATCCCGTCCATGAGCGCGGAAAAATCCGGCAGCAGGTCTTCCTTGTTCAGGAACGGTGTCTGGATTGAGAGCGTAACTGCGTCGACTTCAGATATTTTCGAAAAGTCCGAAGTGCACTGGAACTTCTTTGCCGCGACAACCTTCTTTAAAAGATCTTCAAGGCCGGGCTCTTCGCCTTTCAGCGGGCTCTCGCCCCGGTTCAGCATGGCAATTTTATACCCGGATGAAGGCGATTCCCGCTGGAACCCGAAGACTTTCTCAAATGCCGGTGAATCGGCAAAAAGGGCGGCGGCCGGGATACCGACATACCCCATCCCGATAACCCCGATCTTCCGGATCGGGCCTCTTTTCCGCAGTAATGCTTCAAGCGTCTTTGTCATGGGCACTTCCGGATTCACGCTGCCATCCGGACTTTCTCACAGAACGCAAGATTTCGGATAGCCTGTTCAGGTGTGATCGGGAACGGCTGCTGTTTTTTGACACAGTCGATGAAGGTCTCCAGTTCGCGTTTTAACGGTTCGATCTTGTTCACCATCACCTTCTCGATGATGTTCTCCTGGACGTACCGCTCGGCTTCAATCCGGTACTGGCCGGGTTTCCGGTGGATGGTGACTTCCTGGCTCATGAAATCGCCTTCGATCGTGAACTCTTCGTCCTCGACATAGAACAACCGGACCTTCTTGGACGCTTTCCTGCTCGCTGAAAGTGAGACCGGGATGCCGTTGCACTGCATCAGCACGCTCATCACATCTGCATTACCGGCAGCATGAACATCGCAGGGTTCGGGGAAGAAGACGTTGAGAAGGATATCGATATCATGGATCATCAGGTCTTCGACAACGGAACTTCCGGTGATCCGTGACGATGTAGGGTTGTGCCGCTTGATCTCGACGTAGAGGGGCTTTCTTACGATCTTTTTTATCTCGGCAACAATCGGGTTGAACCGCTCGATGTGCCCTACACCGACCGTTATCCCATCAGGTTTGTGTTTCATGAGATCCTTCGCTTCTTCACTGGTTGCGCAGATGGGTTTCTCGATGAGCACGGATCTCTTTTTCGCAAATACCTGCCTGACGACCTGTGCATGAAACTGGGTCGGAACGACGACGCTTACCGCATCGCAATGGTCGAGCAGTTCATCGATCGTCGGGAATACGGTTGCCCCGTGTTTTTTACCGAGTTCTTTTGCCGCAGCCACGTTGACATCGTATACCCCGAGGGAATCGACGCTTTTTAGTTCCGAGTAGATACGGGCATGGTTCTTTCCCATGTTCCCGACACCGATTACACCGACATCCATGTTACATCACCTTGTTGATCGTGTCACAGATATACGCAAGCTCCTTGCCGTCAAGTGCAGGATGGACAGGGAGAGAGAGGACGCATCCCGAAAGTTTTGTTGAGACCGGACAGGGGTCCGGTTCCCCGGTAATCCCGTAGAACGGCTGCCGGTGGATTGGGATTGGGTAATGGACTGCCGTCCCGATGCCTTTTGCTTTCAGGTAATCCATGAACTCCTGCCGTTTCATCGGGAACTCTTCCGTAAGGCGGAGGACGTACTGGTGGAAGACATGCTGGACGTCCGGGGTTACAAACGGAGTAACGATACCTTTACACCTGATATGGGATGTCAGGTACTCGGCATTCTTCCGCCTCCGTGCATTGAACTTCTCCAGTTTCTTCAGCTGGATAAGGCCGATTGCCGCAGCGATATCCGTCATCCGGTAATTGTACCCAAGGCGGGTGTGCAGGTATTTTGCGCTCTGACCGTGATTGATGATGATCCGGAGCCGTTCCATCGCGGCTTTATCGTTCGTTGTCACCATGCCACCTTCCCCGGTAATGAGGTTCTTGGTCGCATAGAACGAGAAGCACCCGTAATTCCCGAAGCCGCCGACAGGTTCGCCGTTCCAGAGTGCCCCGTGGGCCTGGGCTGCATCCTCGATCAGGGTGAGGTTACGGGAACTGCAGATCTCCCGGATTGCAGGGACGTTGAATGGCTGGCCGAAGAGGTGGACACCGATCACCGCTTTTGTGCGGGGGGTTATTAATGCCCCGATGCGGGCCGGGTCGATATTGAATGTCTGCTCGTCCACATCGCAGAATACAGGTGTTGCCCCGCACATGTTGACGCTGCTTGCGGTCGCAAAAAAGGAGAATGCAGGGACGATGACTTCATCGCCCGGACCGATACCGGCAGCAAGGAGAGCAGCATGGAGTGCTGTGGTACCATTGCTGACCGCGACAGCGTGCGAGGTCCTGCAGAGATTCGCAAATCCCTGCTCGAATGCCGTTACTTTCTTCCCTGAAGCAAGCATCCCGGACATCAGCACTTCACTGACCGCCGCGATCTCTTCATGGGTGATGACCGGTTTTGCAACTGGTATATCCATGTATTTATGGCTCCATTTACTCAAATAATTAAATTCTCGTATATATCTTACAGAAACTGGTAAATATTATTATGCGATGGATATCCGCATTCCCAAAGCATCGGGGAATATTGCTGTACCCGAAAGTTAGGTAATCCACCACTTGCAAATAGATACGCAACGGACGATCAGCGGAGGGGTAACAACGCGGCACATCATATCAATCGGGGATTTTGACCGCCGGCAGATTGACCGGCTGCTGGACAATGCCAAGCGCATCGATGCGCAGAAGTTCGATAAGAATGCCCTCCATGGCAAGATCCTTGCAACGCTCTTCTTCGAACCGAGCACCCGAACAAGGATGAGCTTCGAGGCAGCGATTGCCCGTCTCGGCGGAACGTCGTTGTCTGTCGGAAGCGTGGAAGCCTGCTCAATGGCAAAAGGGGAGACCTTGGCAGACACCATCCGGGTGGTGAGCGGGTATGCCGATGCCATCGTCATCCGGCACCCGAAGGAGGGTGCCGCCCGGCTTGCCGCCCAGTTTGCGACGGTCCCGGTGATCAATGCCGGGGACGGTGCCGGCCAGCACCCTTCCCAGACACTCCTCGACCTGTACACGATCCGGCAGTCGATGAAACTGGACGGGATCAATGTCGCCCTGGTCGGGGATCTCCGGTACGGGAGGACTGCTCACTCGCTCGCCTCGGCGCTCTCGCTGTATGGCGCACGCCTGCATCTGGTGTCCCCAAAGGGACTGGAACTTCCCGCCTCTCTCAAATCGGAACTCGTGGAAAAGGGGATGACGATCTCGGACCATGATTCGCTCCAGGAGATAATCCCCGAACTGGATGTCATCTATGTCACACGCATCCAGCGCGAACGTTTCCCGGACTCCGCCTCGTACTTCAATGTCGCCTCCAGTTACCGGATCACGCCGGAACTGCTCGGTTCCGCAAGGAAGCATGCAATCGTGCTTCACCCCCTGCCCCGGGTGGATGAGATCGATCCGAGGGTGGATGTCCTCCCGCACGCGAAATATTTCGATCAATCGAGGAACGGCGTCCCCGTCAGGATGGCAATGCTCCAGCAGGTGATGCAATGAAACGTACGGAGACTACGGAAGGCCAGGAGAACGAGGGGCTGATGATTAAAAGGATCCAGAACGGGACGGTCATCGACCATATTGCCGCCGGTGAGGCGCTGAACGTGGTCAAGATTCTCGGGATTACCGGAACAACCAGTGAGACGCTCTCGATAGCAACGAACGTGCCGAGCAAACAGATGGAAAAGAAGGATATCGTCAAGCTGAACAACCGCGAGCTCTCGAAGGAAGAGGTCGACCGGATCGCGCTCATCTCGCCCCATGCCACCATCAATATCATCAGGAATTACAAGGTCTGCGAAAAAAAGGGCGTCGAGATCCCCGATCTTGTCGAAGGGCTGGTCAAATGCCCCAACCCGGGCTGCATCACCAATACCAACGAACCGATCGTAAGCCGGTTCTATGTCACGGAAAAAGGACTGCGCTGTGCGTACTGCGACTGGGTTATCGGGCACGACATCACGACATACATCATCTGAAATTGCCTCGTTCTATACAATACCGGATTACCGGATCTCCGCTCTTTTTTCCGGAAACGGTATTTGAAAAAAAGTACTTAAAAAAACGCATTCTTAATTAAGGCATAACGCATTTTCAAAGAATACTTTGTACTGCACGTTCCAGCTATTATGACCGTCTCTCCGGGGATTGGTATACAATTTACAACGGGGTTTTTATAATATTTACCCGTTTTCTCACTCTCGGGGCATTCTTATACCGTTCAGCACGAACTTCGTTTGGTATAAATAGGTGGGTTGATAATTGATCTGCAATGGGAGGTTCATGATGAAATCATTAAAACTAGCTCTGACTATCGCGTTTATGCTCGTGCTCGTGTCCTTTGCACCGGCGGCACTGGCAGCAAACGAAACTGCAATGGCCGGATACATTGTTGTCGGTCTCGCGCCCGTTGCAGACTTTGAAGCGTACTATGCATATAATACCGTTCCAACGACAGTCCGGTTTGCCGACCAGTCGACCGGGACTGAACCCCTGACCTATGCATGGGATTTCGGCGACGGATCTACGTCTACCGAGGTAAACCCCTCGCACATCTATATCGCCAAGGGTATGTATACCGTCAAACTGACTGTTACCAACCGGTACGGCCAGAGCACGGAAACCAAAGTGGACTACATCGCAATCGGGGTTGGCCCGGTTGCCCGCTTCAGCGCCGATCCGAGAGCCGGCACGGTTCCATTCGGCGTGAAGTTCACGGATGAGTCCATCGGGAACCCGACAACATGGACATGGAGTTTCGGCGATGGCACATCCTCAAGCCAGCAGAACCCGGTCCACACGTACTGGGCAAGCGGCAAGTATACCGTGATCCTGACAGCATCCAATGAGTATGGCATATCTGATGCAACGAAGACCGAGTATATCGTTGCGCTCCCCGCCCTGAAATCCCGGTTCGTTGCAACCCCGATGACCGGAAAAGCCCCCCTTAAGGTAACGTTTTCGGATACGTCCCTTGGAAACCCCACGGCATGGCAGTGGGACTTTGGCGACGGGACGAATTCAACCGAACAGAACCCGGTTCATACTTTCACCAACGGGGCATCCTATGATGTTTCCCTGACCGTCTCGAACGAAGAGTCATCCGATAAATCTGTCCAGGTAATAAATGTCAACGGCGTCCCAATCACGGACTTTGTCGCAGACAAGACATCGGTAAGCACCGGGGATGTCATCCAGTTCACGGACTTAACCAAGAACAGCCCCACCGCATGGGCATGGAACTTCGGGGATGGCAGTGAATCCGTGAAGCAGAACCCGCAGAAGGTCTATGAGGTCAAGGGAGTTTACACGGTAACCCTCAACACAAGGAATGCCAACGGGAAAGACACCGAGATTAAGGTAAAGTACATCAATGTCGGTCTTGCCCCGGTTGCCGATTTCATCATCTCGGTCCCGACCTACCAGAATATTCCCTCGCGGAGCACGGTCCGGTTCATTGACAGGTCCCAGAACCTGCCCACATCATGGGAGTGGAACTTTGGTGATGGAACGAACTCAAGCGAACAGAACCCGACCCATCTCTACACAGCCGACGGCCTCTATACCGTCTCCCTGACCGCGAAGAACAGCTTCGGGCAGGATACCAAGGTTGTTGCCGGCCTCGTCCGTGTCGGGTACGGCCCCAAGATTGACTTCAAGGCTGACAGGACGCTTGTCAGCGTCGACCGGTATGTCCACTTTACCGACCTCTCGACCAATGAGCCGAACTCATGGGTCTGGGATTTCGGCGACGGGACATCCGGCACCGGGCAGGCACCCGACCATGCCTACAAGACAATCGGCGTCTATGATGTCACCCTGACGGCATTCAACCAGTACACCTCGACATCCCTGACTAAGAAGCAGTACATCAGGGTAGTCGACATGCCGCGTGCAAACTTTGTCGCGGACAAGACCGTTGGAAATGCGCCGTTTGCCGTCACATTCACCGACCTGTCCAAGGGCAACCCGACAAGCTGGTCCTGGAACTTCGGCGACGGACAGATCTCGATGGAGCAGAGCCCGGTCCATACTTACACCGAGAACGGCGTGTACACGGTGAGTCTCTCCGCATCCAATGCAAATGGCGAGGACAAGGAGACGAAGCTGAACTATATCACCGTGAAGAAAGGCCCGATTGCAGACTTTGTTGTCAACGAGCGCATCGGGAAAGCACCGTTCATCGTCAAATTCCAGGACACCTCCGCCGGCAACCCGACCAGGTGGCTTTGGGAGTTCGGCGACGGAACGGAATCAACCGAACAGAACCCGATGCATATCTACCTGTATGAAGGCGCCTACGATGTCCGCCTCACGGTCTGGAATGCAGACGGGTCGGATTCCATCTTCAAGAACGGCACAACAGCAGCATAATCAGAAGACTACCATCTTTTTTCAGGTTCCTTTACAACCTGTCGTCAGGATTATCCCGTCCTTTGGCAGACAGCCGGAACTTATACATCCTGTACGAGCCGGTTCCAGTATCGGACACCATAGATCATAAAAAAAGAACGAGCCCGTTTCGCACGAAACGGTCCTCAAGACCTAGAAAAACGGCTCTGTAGAAATCATTATTTTCCTGACGTTCTCGGGGGAGACCGATGCACCCGCAGGGTGTGTCGTGCTGGAGAAGACATCCCGCCGGATGTCTTCGACTTATAAAGCCCCCGCCATTGTGGCAACCCCCGTTGCGATATCTGTGGGAAGCCGTTCCAACCTGGATTTTTCCTGTTCAAGTAAAATCAAGTATTTCCATAAAAAATGCCTCAATTCGGGAGGACCATAAGGTTCACATCAACCGACCTGCCCGCCGTGCGCCCCGAGAGGTATCAGGTATCGCGGTCGATACCTGATTTGAGAAGGTCAGAGACCTTCGAGCGGCGCACTGGGCGGGGACTATCGTAATTTTATAATTTATGGAGGTAATTGGGGATTTCTACAGAGCAGAAAAAAAAGTATCCCGGAACGGACCTGCATGGTACCGCACTACCCATCCCGTATCCTTATGTTGTCTGGTTCCCGAGGAGTCTGCCGTGGGTGTCGATCTCCCCCCGCCAGATCCGTGTCGACGAGATCCATCGTCCGTCTTCAGCAAGGACACAGGTGATCTGGTGGATATCGACCTTCTTCTTCTTCTTCTCCCGGCGCATGCGGTTGATCTCGATGGCTGTTGGCATGGTCTCTTCCGAGACGACGATGGCGTCAAAGTCCGCATCCAGCGCAGAACCATACCGGTCCGAGAGAGGCTCGATCTTCCAAGAAGCCGGAAAATTCCCCTGTTTGATAAAATCAACAAGTTCCCGTTCCCGGATGGCGAACGGGCGGATCGGGTGCGATTTGGCGCTTGCAAAGGTATCCGTGGTAAGGCCGATCACCACTTCCCCGCCACGGCCGGCGAGATCGAACGTGCGGGCAAGAAGCCGTTTATGGCCGTCGTGAAGGGGATCGAACGTTCCTCCTACCATAACCTTCATGCTGTTGGTACCTTAATTTCCTATGGTATTATGCATATGGATGGCAGGGTTGTCGGGTGCCCGTTGTTTGTCGCACCCAACGCCACGGTTATCGGGGACGTGACGCTCACGGCCAAGGTGAGCATCTGGTTCGGTGCGGTCGTGCGGGCCGACAAGGACCGGATCGTGATCGGCGAAGGGTCAAATATCCAGGACAACTGTGTCGTCCATACGAGTGCAGGGCACCCGGCAATCATCGGGAGCCACGTCTCTGTCGGCCACGGGGCTATCCTTCACGGGTGTACGCTCTCCGACCGGGTTCTCGTCGGCATGGGAGCGATCGTCCTCAACGGGGCCGTTGTCGGCGAAGACTCGGTGATCGGCGCCGGGGCCGTTGTCACGGAGGGGATGGTCGTTCCCCCGGGATCCGTCGTCGTGGGGGTTCCGGGCAAGGTCATCAAACCGGCGTCCGAGGCGCAGAAACAGCATATTGTCCGGAACGCTGCCGCCTACGTCGAACTTGCAGCGGAGTACGCCGATGGGTGACGTGGTCATTATCGGCGCAGGGATCGCCGGCATCCAGGCAGCGCTCGATCTTGCAAACCATGGCATTGTCGTCCACCTCATCGAGCGGGAGCCATCCATCGGCGGGCATATGGCCATGCTCGACAAGACGTTTCCTACAAACGACTGCTCGATGTGTATCCTCTCTCCGAAGATGGTCGAGGTTTCACGGCACCAGAATATTAAAATCTATACCTGCTCCGAGGTGGTTTCTGTTGAGGGAGAGGTTGGTAACTTTACGGTTACCGTTCAGAAACGTCCCCGGTATATTGACGAATCGCTCTGCAACGGGTGCGGGGACTGCATCGAAGTCTGCCCAGTCGAGGTATACAACCGGTTCGATGCCGGTGTCGGCGTCCGCAAGGCCATCTATAAACCGCAGCCGCAGGCAGTGCCGGACATCGTTGTCAAGGACCCGGATCACTGCATCGAATGCGGGCTCTGCTATGATGCCTGCGGACCTGGCGCAATCCG
>Ga0116171_10000973_pt1 | contig 29563 bp, 34 predicted proteins | sample AD_JPNHW2_MetaG_FD_89798 | JGI IMG/M metagenome (GOLD analysis project Ga0116171, IMG submission 89798) | Active sludge microbial communities of municipal wastewater-treating anaerobic digesters from Japan - AD_JPNHW2_MetaG | ecosystem: Engineered > Bioreactor > Anaerobic > Digestate | place...
CTTGAATATTCTTTTTAACGGTTCTACATCGCGCATCGGATACTGCATACAGACTAATTTTACCCCGCGGCGATCGAGGATTTCTTTAAGCTTGCGGTAGTTGTTAACGGTAGCCGGATTATAGAACCACAGTTTTAACTGACGAACGATGTCTGTATATTCTTGCGCTGATTTATCTTGATTGGTTTTTTCGGACAATGCCAGAATTGCCCTATAAGCATTATCATTTTGGGGATCTATCTCTACGGCTTTTTTAAATAAAGCTTCGGCTTGCGGGAGTTTGCCTTGGTTTACATAAAGCCATCCCAGTTTAAAATAGACATAGTTGTTCTGCGGATTTAATTCCAGGGCTTGCTTAAGCAAAGCTTCGGCTTGCGGGAGTTTGCCTTGATACATATAATTCCATCCTAATTCGCTATAAGCATTATCATTCCTGGGATTTATTTCTAAGGTTTTCTTGAATAAATCTTCAGCTTGAGGAAATTTATGCTGATCCCGCAAAAGCCGGCCCAGCTCAAAACAGGCATCATCATTGTTAGGATTCAATTCCATGGCTTTTTTGAATAGATCTTCAGCTTCCGGGAATTTACCCTGATCCCGCAAAAGCCGGCCCAATCTCACATAAGCATTATCCTCTTGAGGATTAAGTTTTATAATTCTATCCAGCGTCTTTGCGGCTTGTTCAGGGTCTATCTTTGGATCAGGCGGCAAAACATTTCCCTGGGGAATTTTATTTTTTAATCCGGTGGCCGGTGGATTTTTAAATTTCTGAACAATATGCATATACACAAGCCGCATAAACCTATATGTCCGGCAATGCCGGAATATTCCTGCAGCCGCTTCAGGAATATCTTGATAATAACTAATTCCCGCATCGTTACCACCAGCCATTATAATTACCATATCCGGCTTATAGCTTTTCAGATTTTGCTCTAAATTCAAAAGTATAGCCGTGGTATTGGTCCCGATAACACCTTTATCAATTACGCTGAATTTTATCCCGGTATTGCGCTGGTTTAAGATCTCTTCCAAAGCCCCGGGGAACTGCCCGGCAGTAGTAGATTCCCCTAAACAAAGGATCCGGTAGCTGTCTTTCTGTTTTATGGACTGCAAATTTCTATGTTCTTGCACGGAGATAAAAATAAATCCGCCCAGGCGCAGGCCGATCTCCAGGAGCATAAAACACAAAAATAGCCCGTATAATACCAGGGCTATTTTTTTATTAAAAAGTATTTTTGGTTTTAACAACCTGTTTTCCCGCATAGCATAAAAGGGGAGTCATAATCACTCCCCTTAAATTAAATGCCGAGAGAGGGAATCGGACCCCCCACGCCGGCCTTTTCAGGGCCGCGCTCTACCACTGAGCTATCTCGGCTAGAAATCCTCGAATCTTTTGATATATTGTACACAAATTCCTTAAAAAGAAAAGAGAAAAAACAGATTAATAGTTGTTTTTATCGGTTTATTTATTTTTAAAAACCTTGGTAAAACAAAAAATCATCAGAAAAATGATCGCTTCCCAGGAAATAATCAGGAATATCCATCCTCCCAGCTTCAATTAGCCGCTCCTTTCGCTAGATTCCCTGCGCCGCCAGGCGATTTTAACTAGAATCGCTAAAATTACAAATATCAGGAATAAACCCAGCCGGGTAGCCAAAATAAACGGTTTATCACAGGCGGCAATATTCTTCATCATGATTTTAGGAAGCCACTCCTGCGCAAACCACATACTTAATATAACAAATAAAAATAAGGGAGTGATATATTTAATAATAAATTTATAGGACTTGGGGATAGACATACCGGCGCCCTTATGCATCTCCTCCCAGGCCTGATCCATGCCAAAAACCCAAACAAAGAGCACTGTCTCGATAGTCGCAAACACTACCAGAAAGAATGTCCCGCCCCAGAAATCCAGCTCATCAACTACCCCGCGACCCAGAAAAAATACCGCCGGCTGGCATAAAATAAAAGAAACTATGCCGAAAATTGAAGCCGCGCGCTTCCTGTTAAGATTAAACTCATCCTCAAGAAAAGTCACTGCCGGCTGAGCTAAAGAAACTGAAGAAGTTATCCCGGCTAGAAATAAAAGAAAAAACCAGAAAAAACCGAAGACTTGAGGCCAGGGTAATTTATTTAAAATCAGCGGCATGGTTACAAAACCTAAATTAAATACTCCCGATTGGGCAATGGATTTTATATCTACCGGGCCGAAAAATACAAAGGCGGCCGGAATAATTATACTGCCTCCTAAAATAACCTCAGCAAACTCATTGGTAGCCGAAGCCGTCAAACCGGAAAGCACGACATCGTCGTTTCTTTTCAAATAACTGGCGTAAGTAAGAATTACGCCGATCCCTACGCTTAAGGTAAAAAATATCTGCCCGGCTGCCTCCAGCCAAACTCGAGCCGACTTAAGCGCGGAAAAATCCGGGTTCCATAAGAAACCGAGCCCGGCCAAGATGTTCCAATCCGGCTTGCTTGGATCCGGAACCCCCAGTGTTAGGACTCTAGCCATTAATATTAAACCAAAAATAAACAATAGCGGCATTGCCCAATTACAAAGTTTTTCAATCCCGCCTTTGATGCCGTAATAAATCACCCAAATATTCAACAAGAAAACGACCAAAAAGAACGCATAAGCAGTCGATATCCCGCTAAAATATTGGTTCTTCTCCAACCCTTGGAATCCAATTAGAAAACTACGTAAAGAATTCTGGTCTAGGAGGCTGGTATATTGGCCGGTTAAAGCAAAAAAACTATAAGCTAAAGTCCACGATTCAACAAAAATATAATAGATAAAAATAACCAGCGGGCCAAATATCCCGATCACGCCGAAATATTTAATAAAGCGGTTTTTCTTCCAGAGGCTATGAAATATTCCGGGAGCAGTGCCGTGTTCAAAACCCCCTCCGTAACGGCCGAGAGTCCACTCAATCCACATCAGAGGTATCCCTAGAAGCAAAAGAGAAATAAAATAGGGGATCATAAACGCTCCCCCGCCGTTGGCTGCGGCTTTAGCCGGAAAACGCAAGAAATTTCCCAGGCCGATGGCAGAACCTGCCACCGCCATAATAATTCCTAAGCGCGACCCCCAGCTGTCTCTTTTTCTTTTCTGCTCCATTATTTTACTACATGGCTTTAAGGGCTTCCTGAATCAACGGTAAGATGCCTTCAGCTTCTTCCTTAAGCAGACGGCCGAGCTTTGCGAAAGCATACTCGCCATTCCTGTCTTTCACTTCTCTGACGATTTGAATCTTTTTAACACCCTGGTTATAGGAATAAACACTAACCACGATCTTACCGGAATCATTCTCCCAAAAACGCGTAAATACTTGTGTGTCTAGACTGCTGTCGTACGGCATTGTGACCTCCTCGTGTATGAACACGACACCGGCGCAATTCAAATAAGCGCCGGGTGTAGTATCCCTTAGTTTACAAACATAACATTCGCGTAATATCAAATAATGCGGGTATTTTCCTTTAAAACTTTTTCCCGTGCCGGTAAGGCCGGGTTTTATTATACTCAATCTTCTTGAGCAGCGCTTTTTGCAAATCTATCTTACGCGAACCGCAATAATCAAATATTCGGATGCAGCAATCAGCCAGCTCCTCGGCTAACGCATCGTTCCCGGCGTGATTGCGCAATGCTTCCAAGGCTTCAGAGAGCTCTGAATGCATTAAAGCAATCAATTCTCCGTCGTTACGAAGATCCTCCCACCACCCTTTGCTCTGCGCAACCTGATGACATTCTTTAATCAGATCCTTAACTGCCGGATTCTTCTTTAACATTAGTTTTCCTCTCAATTTTTGGATTAAGCACTTCATCAATTCCAGCAAATATCCGTTTGGCGATCTCCTCTTTAGCGTAAATACTCGGACTGGATATTTCAATCAGCGTGCTTCCCGCCGCCTCCTCGGTAAAGAATATTCCTACCGGAGTAGTATCAGCCGGCGTAAAATAAATAGCAATTAATTTTTCTTTAGGGTCAAGCGCGTAAATAAATGACTCTTTACCGCTTTGATTCAAAATCTCTTTAACTTTCAAATAGCAGCGGTCATAATCTAAGGCAAAAGATTTCTTCAGGGCAGTTTTACGATTTTCTTCTAAGACTTGCGTAGACACCCCGATAAAACCCTTTCCTGCTTCTTTAACTGCGGCGCAACCTGACAATAAAACAATTAAAACATAATAAATCACCGTTAAAGCAAAAAATCCCTTTCTTTTCATATTCCTCCTCTTTTTCTTTGGGCCTCTTAAGTAATCAAATAACGCCGGCTTAAAAAATCCTCCGGGGTAAAACATTATTTAAGTTTTTATTATTCATTAACTAACTGCTTAATCTTGCCTAAATGTTTACGCGCTTCAATCTCTCCGCGCCTGGCAAATTCATCAGCCCGATGCAGCTCTAACCAGAATAGTCCGGTAGTATCCGGATGTAAAACAATATCCGCTAATTCCCCTTCTCTTCTGGCCACTTCAGATTGCAAAACTTCCACGCTGCTAAAAATAATATCTACTATATTTAAATTAAAGATGCGCTTAAGGCGGTTTAGAAAACCTAAAGGCTGGTTTTTTTGCGGGGAGCCTTGCGTTAACCCCGCGCCGACAGGATTTTTAAGCTTTTTTAACTGGTTTAAAACATCCTCCCGGGACGGGGTAACGTTAACCGCGATAATCTTTTTTACCCCCATTTGCATTAAAGGTTCAGTTGGCAAGGGATAGGTTACCCCGCCGTCAAAAAGCACCTCTTCCTTAAATTTAAACGGAGCAAATACCCCCGGCATCGAACAGCTGGCCATTATAGCATCTACCAGTAAACCTTTGTCTAAAATTTTAGGTTCTTTCTTATGTACATCACTGGCGATTATTCTTAAAGGAAGCTTTACATCATAAAAAGTCTTATCACCGAAATGCTTCTTCAAAAATCGATACAATTTATTCCCTTTGATAAAACCTAACCGCGGAAAAGTTACATCGATTAAACCCCAAATATGCTTAGGTTCCCTGAATTCCCGGGTAATTTCTAAAATTTCACTGCTGCTTTTACCAATCGCCCAAAGGCTGGCAATCAGCGAACCGATACTGGAACCCACAATAATATCAATAGGGATATCTTCTTCCTCGATAACTTTTAATACTCCGACATGGCAGAAACCGTACGCAACCCCTACTCCAAGTACTAAACCGACCAGGCAATCCCCTAACTGGCGGGCGATCCGTCTGATAGCCTTGGAATATTCACAATCCGGCGCATCAATAATCAAACGCAGCGGAACATTAAATTCAATTTTAGGAATCGTAGCAAAAATCTCCTGGCCCAAAATCTCCAGCTGGTCGTTATGGTCGATCTTGGATAGTTTATATTCATTAATAATGGTTTTAATCTTAGCCGGATCAAAATTATAATCGGTTTTTAAACGGTTGATCAGATTATTCGTGCGTTTTAAATCGCAGGGATCCGGGCTGCTCAAGATATGGATCAGATCGCTTTGGTTAAGCATACTGATAATCGAACGGTCCATCGCCGCCGGTAAATCTAAAATAATATAGTGATAATCATTAACCAGAATACTTAAAATTTCGACTAACCTTTTAAGACAGGCATCGTTATCTTCTTCATAATAAAAACAAAATAGTTCAATGCCAAAATTACTTTTTATAATAAAATCTTTAGGTAAAACATGGATATCCGCTCCCTGCGTTAAATCAAATATCGGCGGATCTTTAATCCCTAATTTATGCGGCAAGGTATGCGTCTTATCTTTAGGCAGAATATCCAAGACAATAACTGATTTATGTGTTTCGCAGTTAAGGCTGAGGGCAAGATTCAAAGCATAAACGGTCTTTCCTGCCTGAGCATAAGAGCTGAATACGGAAATAACCGTGCTCTCAAAGATTTTTTTCTGGTGCATGTCTTTACGCTTAAGCCGGCGGCTTAAGGTGCGGCTTAAATCAATGGCTAAATGCGGGATAGATTGTAATATCGGATCAAAATCGTCTTTCTGAATCACCAGAACAGCGCAATCGTTGATTGCTTCACTGGTCACCGAATGTGTTTCATTGGTCAACAAAGAAATAATACCGAAATATTTGCCGCGATGTAAATATTCCAGGATCAGCCGGTTGCCCGATTTATCTTTAGTATAGATTTGCACCCGTCCGGAGAGAATACAATAAAACGCGCTGGGAGAGCTGCCTTCCTCATAAATAATCTGGCCTTTACGATACTCAATGATCTGGCTTTTAGCATCAATGAGCGCCAGCTCTTTTTTGCTTAAGCCCGCAAAGAAGGTCAGCCCTTTTATAATAAATTCTTTATCTTTAGGATTCATTTAAATCTCATTACTTTTAAAAACCATCGCCAATTTCTGCGCGCTGGGTCTGATCGTACGTTTATAATTCTGATAATCCACATGCACCAGGCCAAAGCGCGGAGTGAATCCTTTATCCCATTCAAAGTTATCAAGCAGGGACCAATAAATATACCCGATAACCCTCACCCCCTGGTTGATCGCCCGGTGCACAGCCGCCAGGTGCTGACGGATATAATCCCATCTTAAACCGTCATCCTCAGTACAAATGCCATTTTCAGTAATTAAAATAGGCAGGTTATACCGTTTAAGCCCGATCAGCAGCTTATACAACCCTTCCGGATAGATATCCCAGCCTAATGAATTTTTACTTAAAGGATGGTGATTATGCTGGCAGGTTTGTGCCGCTAAATTATTAATGCTCCAATTTTGCACATCCACCAGGTTACGGCTGTAATAATTTACTCCGATATAATCCAAGGTTTTTTTACGGGCAATCTTATCGATAAAATAAAAATTATAAAATTTATTCCGCAAAAAAACAGCAAATTTATTTTTTAAGGTAGGCTGGCAGATCTCAAATGCCTGTAAATTGGCCGCGATACTCACCATCGGTTCGGCGAGACCTTTTTTTCGGTAAATCTTATGGATAACCCGGTAAGCCTGAATATGCGCTTGGGCTAAATTCAGGGTTACTTTAACCGTCTTGAATAATGAACGCTCTTGCGGTGGCCAATTACCCAGAAAAAAAGAATGCGAAGAATAAACCAACGGCTCATTAATCGTAACCCAGAATTTTACCTGACCGGCAAATTCCGTAACTATTTTATCCACAAAACGTAAGAAATATTTTTGAGTTTTAAGTTTGGCCCAGCCGCCTTTTTGGCTAAACCAGACAGGATTGGTAAAATGGTGCAGGGTAACCACCGGCTCAATTCCCCGGTTCTTTAAATCGGCGATAATTTTACGGTAGTGCTCGATCTCTAAAGCCTGGAACTTCCCCTCCTCAGGCTCAACCCGGCTCCATTCTATGGAAAAACGATGGCAGTTATGGTTAAGCTGCTGGGCAATTGCGAAATCTTCTGCGTAAAGATCATAATGCTTGCAACTTGCGCAGGAAGGTTCTTTAATCAGATGCGCTGCTTCAGCTTGCCACCAGTCATTATAAATGTTCTGGCCCTCAACCTGATGTGCGGCGGTTGCCGCGCCCCAAAGAAAGTCTTGCGGAAATTTTTCCATATCGGGTAATATTATAGCACCCAGAAAAAGAAAATCCCAACATAAAATGCTGGGATCTTCTTTAATCAACCTGCTTTAAAAATTAAAACTTTCTGACTATCGTTTAGTCGGTTCAACTGATGCGATGGAATACCTGCTCATCACTTCCCAGGTTTTCGGACCAACTTTACCATCAACTTTTAAATTATTTGCCTTCTGAAAATCTTCGATTGCCTTTTTGCTCTTCGGGCCGATCTTCCCGTCAATATTACCCGCATAGAAACCGGCGTTCTTTAAAGCCGTCTGAATTTCAATACCTGTAGGCTTATAAGGACCTTGGGGCGGCAAAGGTAATACTTCTTTAGCCGGAGCAATTGCGCTACCGGTAGTTAAAATTTTAGTTTCCGGAGCCTTTAAATCCGGGGCAGCTTGAATAGGCCCACCCACCGCGCTTAAAGATTCCATGGTAATCGGCTGTAACTCCTCCATTTCCTGCTTTTTACTGCAACCCGACAATGCCACCAAAGTCAAAAACACTATTCCTAAACTTAATAACCTCTTCATGCCCATCTCCTCTCTATATAACTTATTAAACCGATTATTATGACGTTTAATTATTTTTAATTGCCGGTATCTGTTCACCTCCCTGCCTGCCGGCCGGCAGGCTTATTATTAATAATTTTAGCAAAATACCAAAATAAAGCAAATAAAATCTGAACACCTGAAGTTTTTCTCTAGCTAGAGTGAGATCCTGCGCAGCCTATGACCAGGCAGGATTAATCATACATCATTTTAAAACCAGCGGCCAAAAATTATTCCTCATAACTTTTTTAATCCCGGGAACAAAAAATTGATCAAGCTAAATAATGCCAGGCAGATTAAACCGCAGACAAAAAGAGCCGCCGACACCCCCCAGGATTGTGCCAGCGCTCCGGAAATCAAATTACCAAATGGCACAAACCCGGCAAAAGTAATCATGAATAAACCCATTACCCTGCCGCGAAATTCATCCGGAACATTAATTTGCAGCAGTGTATTCACCAAAGCTACCGGTACAACGCTAGCGCTACCGACAAGAATCAAGGTGACAATCGACAAGAAATAGCTTTTAGACAGTGAAAATGCGATCAGGGATATCGAGAATAAAAATACCGACCAAACTAAAAACCTGCCCTTAAATTTAAAATTACCTAATTTCGCCAGACCTAAAGCCCCGGCCAGCGCCCCGATTCCGGTGCTGGACATCAACACTCCCAGACCCCCTACCCCCGCGCCCAAAACCTGGCTGACAAAAACCGGCATCAATATAATATAAGAAATACCGAAAAGGCTCATGGCGGCCACGACACTCATTAAAGCTAAAATAATAGGTTTACGGCTGACAAAAGCCAACCCCGCGGAAATATCCTGAAGAGCAGAATTATTATTACGCGCCGGGCCGGGGGCGAGTTTAATATAAAAAAGCGCGATAATTACCGCCAAAAAACTAACTCCATTTAAATAAAAACACCCGCTCATCCCGGTAATTGAGATCAGTACTCCGGCGATCGCCGGGCCGATGATCCGCGAAGAATTAAAAGCTACTGAATTTAAGGCGATGGCATTGAATAAATATTCTTTGCCGACCAATTCCACCACGATCGATTGCCTGGCCGGAGAATCAAAAGCCATGATTACCCCGTTAAACAAAGCAATAAACATAATCTGCATCGGCGTAATAAATTTAAACTGCGTAAGTACCGCTAATAAAAAAGCCGCCAGCATAAAAGCAATCTGAGTAAAGATCAGTATGTTTCTTTTATTCATTCTATCCGCCAGAACCCCTCCGAATAAAGAAAATATAAATATCGGAAGCGAACCTAAAAATCCCACCACCCCCAGAAGAAAAGCGGAGTTGGTCAGCTGGAATACCAGCCAGCTCTGCGCCACAGTTTGTATCCAAGTGCCGATCAAAGACACAAACATGCCGAACCAATATATACGGAAATATTTAACTTTTAACGAAGAAAACATAGTTAAAACTTTTTAGGCAGGAGTATTCAGCCTCTCTCTTACTAAATCGCTGACCAATTTTCCGTCAGCTTGACCGGCGATCTTTATCGTCAGCTCTTTCATCAAACGCCCCATATCTTTCATTCCGCTAGCGCCGGTTGCCGCGACCGCTTCTTCGATCAAAATTTTAATCTGCTCCGCCGATAATTCCGCCGGCAGATAACTTTTCAGGATCTCCAATTCTTTCTTCTCTTTTTCTGCCGCCTCCAGCCTGCCGCCGCTGGTAAACTGCTCAATAGAATCCTGCCGCTGTTTGACTTGCTTTTTAATGACCGCGATAACTTCCGGATCATCTAACTTATCTTTTTTCTTAGCGGTAGCCTGATTAAGCATATCCGCGCGTAAAAAACTCAAAACGGAAACTTTTAAAGCATCATGCGCTTTCATTGCCTCTTTATAATCATTAAAAATTTTTTCTACCAGCATGCTCTTTCTCCTTCCTGTTTAGAAAATCAAAACGAAAAACAGTTCTTGAATTTAGTTAAACGCTGCTCTAAATCGCTCCGGGTAAGTTTGCTTGTTCTGTGCAGGCCGAAGTCTTCCACATTAAAAGAAGCCGCCACTGTTCCATAAGCTAAAGCTTTCTTGATCGTCAAAGGATTGACTTTACGGGCATAAGCCAGATAACCCATAAACCCGCCGGCAAAAGTATCTCCGGCTCCGGTTGGGTCAATTACCTTTTCTACCGGATAAGCCGGAAGTGAAAAAATAAATTTTTTATTATAAAATAAAACTCCGTGCTCCCCCTTTTTTATCAAAACCATCCCGGGGCCTAAAGCGCACAGGGATTTGGCGGCTTTAATCAAATTGCTTTCTCCGCTTAAAGCGCGCGCCTCCTGATCGTTAGCTACATAAATATCTACATATTTAAGCAGCTTGATCAACTCTTTACGTTTAGTATTAATCCAGTAATTCATGCTATCTAAACCCACTAACTTTGGAGCATGCATCTTGGCTAAAAGATGCCTTTGAATGTCCGGATCGACATTCGCTAAAAATATGTTTTCAATTTTACGCTGCTCTTCGGAGACCTGGGGCTTAAACACGGACAATACTCCCAGTTGAGTGTTTAAAGTCAGCGCGGAATTCAAATCCCCTTCATACCGGCCTTCCCATCTGAAAGTTTTACCGCCTTTATCTACGATCAAAGAACTAAGATTCAGCCCTTTGGCCTTTAAAAATGTAATATGCTTTTTTGGAAAATCCGCCCCTACGATAGCAATTAAATTCACTCCGGTAAAAAGCCGGGCGGCCATTGAAAAATGCGCCGCAGATCCTCCCAGCAACTCCTGGCGCCGTCCAAAAGGAGTTCTAACACTATCTAAAGCAACGGTACCTAGAACGATAAGGCTCATATTCCTCCTTTATTTAATAACAAACCAAAATGCCAAAGCGATAATTATCCGGTAAACTCCGAAAGAAATAAAACTGTGGCGTTTGATAAAAACCAGCAAAAACTTAATCGCCAGGATCGCCACTAAAAACGAAATAATAAAACCAACTCCCAAGGCAACAAATTGTCCACCCTTAAAATCTTGTGCGCTTTTAAAAAGATCCCAGGCGCAAGCCGCAAGCATAGTCGGGACCGCCAGAAGAAATGAGAATTCTACAATCGTTTTTCGCTTTAACCCGACCACCAGCCCTCCGATAATCGTAGCCGCGGACCGGGAGACTCCCGGAATCACCGCTAGCCCCTGGAATAAACCGATCGCCAACGCTTGTTGATAAGAAATAGCCGAAGTCTCTTCCACCGCTTCTTGTTTCTGGCGGTAGCAGAGTTCGAATATGATCAAAAATAAACCGCCGATAAACAGTGACCAAAGCACAACCTGGTTATTACCTAAAAGATATCTTTTGATTGTTTTATACAAGAGAAATCCAATCACCGCCGCGGGCATAAAAGCCACCAATAGCCTTTTCCACATTTTACTGCCACTGGCCAATTTATCCCAGTAAACCACTACCACCGAAAGTATCGCTCCCAATTGAATAGCAATTTCAAAACTTTTGATAAATTCCGACTGGTTGATTTGGAGAAGTTTGGCCGTTAACATCAAATGACCGGTTGAGGAAATCGGTAAAAACTCCGTAATCCCCTCAACTATACCAAAGATCAAAACCTGGAACATATTCATCGGGCTTCCTTAAGATTGATGGTCATCAAGAAACTTCTGCATATCCGCAGGCAAAGGAGACTGGATTACCATTACCTTTGCGGTTTGCGGATGTTTAAATTCTAAATATTTGGCGTGCAGGCAAAGACGCTTGGCCCGCAAAGTAAAATCTTTGCGGAAAGCAAATTTATCTTCGCCCACCAAAGGATGCTGGATATGTTTAAAATGGATGCGTATCTGGTTCGTCCTGCCGGTAACCGGGGAAACTTCGACCACGCTGTAATTGCTTCTTTCCTGAATAACCCGGTATTTAGTCAGGGCGTTTTTTCCTTCAATTGCCCAGTTAATCACCCCTTGTGGCTGCGGAAATTTTCCATGCACAAAAGCAATATATTGTTTACTCACCAATCTATCCCTAAAAGCGCCGGCCAGCTTTTCCTCAATGCTTCTGCTTTTAGCATAAATCAAAAGTCCCGAGGTTTCCCGGTCCAGGCGGTGGCAAGGGTAGAGATGATATTCTAAACCGCGCTCACGGGCATCCTGATTTAAAATGCTGGTCAGGGTACGCGCCTCATGTTTGGGGGTAGGAACACTTAACAAGCCCGCCGGCTTATCCACGATTAACAGCCAATCATCTTCAAAAATAATCGGAATATTCACCCCGTACCTTCTTTCTTAATTCGATCTATAAACCGTATGACTTTAATATTTTGTATTTAGAAGGTGCGGAGTTCATCACACAATCTTGAGCATGCGGTCAATCGCCAGGCGCGCTTTTTTCCTAATTTCATCAGAAACCCTGACTTCTTCCTTAAGTTCTTCTAAGGCCCAAAGTACTTTTTCCTGCGTCGTACGTTTCATATTCGGGCACACCGCACGTTCGCTGGCTAAATAAAATTCCTTACTCGGGTTATCCTGTTTAAGCCGATAGATCAACCCGGACTCCGTACCGACAATAAATTCTTTGGTTGGATCTTCTTTAACAATTTTGCCCATCTGGCTGGTAGAAAGCACCAGATCAGCTTGCGCCACAACCGCAGCCAGGCATTCCGGATGCACCATAACCTTGGCTTGAGGATGGAATTTTTTCTCCCGCTTTAAATCTTCAGGCAATATTTTAACATGAGTAGGACAAAACCCATGCCAAGTGATTAGTTTTCTACCGGTCTTTTTGGAAACATAATCCGCCAGGTATTTATCCGGGACAAAAATTATTTCTTTCTCATTTTTTAGCGCGTTAATGATCGCCACCGCATTAGTAGAAGTACAGCAATAATCAAGTTCAGCTTTAACTGCCGCCGAAGTATTTACATAACCCACCGCCACAGCACCGGGATGTTCTTGTTTAAGCTTCTTTAAATCATCAGCGCTCAGCATATTCGCCATCGGGCAACCCGCGGAAGCATCCGGCATAAGCACTAATTTATCCGGAGAAAGGATGGAAGCGGTCTCCGCCATAAAATAGACTCCGCAAAAAACAATTACTTTGGCGTCAGTCTTAGCGGCAATCCGGGAAAGCTCCAAAGAATCTCCGCGAAAATCCGCGATGTCCTGCACCTCCGGCAATTGATAGTTATGCGCCAGAATAATGGCATTATGTTTCTTTTTTAGTTCTTTAATTCCAGAAACTATTTTCTTATCTTCCTTGATCATTTTAATCAATAACCTTTTGGATTATTCCTCCGCCTAGACATAAATCTTGATTGTAGAAAACTGCAGATTGACCGGGAGTTATAGCAAACTGCGGCTGTTTAAAAACAACCCGCATCTTACTTTTGCCGGGATAAACTGTTGCGCGGGCCTCTTGATGATTATAACGTATCCGAACCTTAATCTCAATCTTCTTTTTAGGGATTTCCCCCAAAAAATGAACCGCGTTCATAATAAATTCGCTTTTATAAGCCTCCGGGCGGGCGCCCAGGATAACTTGATTATTTTTGGCATTGATCCGCGTTACATAAACAGGATATCCGGCGGCTACTCCAATTCCATGCCGCTGGCCGATAGTATAAAACGCTATCCCCTGATGCTGCCCTAAGACATTCCCATTTTTATCAACAAACTTTCCCGGCTGAACAGGATATTGTTTTCCGGTTTTAATAAAATCGCCATACTTACCGTCAGGCAGGAAACAAATTTCCTGGCTATCTTGTTTTTCGGCCAGCTTAAGAGCGAAATTTCTGGCTAACTGCCTGACTTCCGGTTTAGTAAAATTGCCCAGCGGGAAAATTACACGTTTAAGTTGCGCCTGGTTTAGGCGATAAAGAAAATACGACTGGTCTTTTTTTAGATCCTTGGCCTTCTTGAGCAAATACCCTTGGGGGGACTTTACAATTCTGGCATAATGGCCGGTAGCCAATAAAGGTATGCCTAAATTAACCACTTTTTTAAGTAAGCTTCCGAATTTTATAAATTGATTGCACCGCACACAAGGATTGGGCGTGTGGCCAGTTGAATACTCCTGGTAGAAATTCTGGATGACCTGGCTGGAGAATTCTTTATGAAGATTTAAAATATAATGCCGGATACCTAATTTTTGGCAGACATACCGGGCATCCTCGATCCCGGTTAAACCGCAGCAGGCAGGCTTGCGGCCGTTCTTCTCCGCCAGGTTAAAACACATCGTTAAGCCGATTACCTCATAACCCTGCTCTTTTAACAAGGCCGCGGCTACTGAAGAATCAACCCCCCCGCTCATGGCTACGGCTACGCGCTTTTTATTTTTTTTCATTTCCGGTAATTTTTAGTTCCAAACAGAAAAGGCCCAGCTTATTCGGCCGGGCCTTTTCTGTTTGTTCCTGTTAGGTTATAACTTCACTACTTTAGTAGCTTGTTCACCTTTGGGACCTTTTTCAATCTCAAACTCAACCTCTTGGCCCTCCTCGAGAGTTTTATAGCCATCACCCTGAATTGCAGTATGATGCACAAACACATCAGCACCGTTCTCAGGAGTAATAAAACCATAACCCTTTTGATTGGAAAACCACTTTACTTTACCCTTTGCCATTTTCTTTACTTCCTCCTTTCCACTTAATTATAACAAACTTAAGGGAATAATTAACAAAAAAACCGTAAGGCGTTTTATTCTTTCTCCTTACGGTTCAAGACTTCTACTCCCCTGCTTGCTACAAAAGAAATTATATAATAATCTGACAGCTTGTCAATAAATATTATTACCTTAAGACATCCACCTCTTTAAGGTTGTAATAGCCTAAAACCCCGACTTTCGCCTGGGATTTGGCGACTAGCCAATCATGATACTTATGCATAAAGCGATCGTGGTTGGCTTTTTTAACCCATTGATATACTGAAGCATACTGGTTTTTAAACCCATACCGCTTCATCGTGCGATAAGCCAAAAAACCCGGGGCAGCTTTAGTATGCCGCGCCCACATTAAGCTGTCTTTACGGTATTTAACCACCTCTTTGGGTTTAACTTCAAATAAAACTACATGAATAAACATATCCCTCCTTTTGCAGTTTGATAAGTTTGTATATTATATAATATCAACCAGTTAAAATCAATCCCGGCAGTTACCACTCCAGCCTAAAACCTGCCTGAATATACCTGCCTGGCTGGGGTATGCCGGGGATATCCTGGTATTCTACATTAAGAATATTGGTAGCGCTTAAAAGAAGCTTGGAGTTTTGGCTTAAATTATAGCTTAACCCGGCATTCAAGAGCAGCCAGCCGCGGCGGCCAGTCCGCTGTTTATAATTAAACCCGATCTCCTGCCGGCCAAAAGGCAGGTTTAGGCTAAAAACAGTGTTTGCTAAATGCCGCGCATAATTCGGACCGTATTTATAAAGATACCCCTGATTATTTATTACTTTATCCGTATAGGCATAATTAGCATCTAAACTGAATACCTGATTAAATTTTTTATGCAAAGAATACTCCAGGCCAAAAACATCATCGGAGGTAATATTACGGGCCTGCCATTTTGAGGAAGCAGACGACCTGACCCAATCAATCATCTGTTCTTCCTGGCGCAAGAATAAAACCAGCCCTTGCGAAAATTTTTCCTGGTTTAGCTCAAAACCTGCCTGATAGTTCCAGACCTTCTCAACCGTTAAATCAGGATTACCCAGCGTAGTCGGATCATTATAGTAAAGCTCGGTAAATGACGGGATGCGCATGCTCCTGGAAATGCCGACATTAAAAGCCGCCTGAGCATTAAGTTTTAATTTTAAGCTGAAGGAGCCGGTGCAAATCCGGTCAAATTCGGAAAGATCATCCAGGCGTAAAGAAAAACCTAAATCCCACCATTTCCCCAGGGCCAATCCATCATCCAAAAACAGACTTTGGCGTTGACGATCATGATTACCCAGATTAGTCGAAGTAATTTTCTCCTGTGCCCACTCGATACCCAACCCCGTCTTGCCTAAAAAACCGGTTTCCTTTTGCAAGTAAATACTGGGGACAAACATATCTGTGCAATGATTATTATAATCAGCAATTCTCTGATCAAGAGCGAATTTATCAAAATGCCGCCGCCAAAGAAAGTTCGGTTTTATTAATAAATATTCCTTATTTAAGCTGGCGGAGCTATTCAATAAATAGGTGCTGGTCCATTCCCGGGAAGGATAGCCCAGTCCGGGAGTATAAAAATCGTAAGCCCCATATTCTTTTTGCTGGTAACCGAAATTATTCTCCCAATTACCCAGCGGCAGCTGCAAATCCGCCGCTAAACTGGCGGTAAATTTTTTATAATCCGTATCCGGGCGAAAGCCCTTAGACTGCGCATCCTCAACCGAAACTCTAAAACCTAAATCTTTAAATTTATCGCTGACGCTAAATAATCCATAACCGTTGCGCTGGGAGCCTGCGGCAGACTCCCAGACTATTTTTTGCCCGGCAGGATCTCTCAGTATAAAATTTACCGCCCCGCCCACCGCATCCGAGCCGAACAAAGATGAGCTTGCCCCGGGAATTACTTCAATTTTTTTAACATCTTCCTTAGTAAAGGGTATTTCCGTATTATAATGTCCGGTCTGCGGATCGTTGATACGTTGGCCGTTCAGCAAAATTAGTACCTGCGAGAAAGCGGCTCCCCGCAGCGAAAAATCCGTTTGAATACCGCCGGATAAAGCCCGGCTCTGCAGATCGATCGGCAGGTTGGTTAAATTTTCCAGGCTGGATTGATAATTAAAAGCGTTCGTTCGGAGGGAATCTGTGGAATAGCTATTTAAAAGGAATTGTTCCTGCTTAGTGATGACCAGAGGTTCTAATTCCTGGGAGTCGGCTTCCCAGGCAAGCGCTAGCGCGGGTAAAAAAAAGAAAAGCAGGAAAAAACGCTTTATAATTATTCCGGACATAAGACAATTATAAAGCGGGGAAATTAACTGTCAACTAATAATATAACAATGGTTTACATTACCGGCAGGTCGTCACATCACCGCTGGAAATTCTTTGCATCAAACCGGAATCTTTACGGATCAGTAAAGCACCATCCTGATCGATATCAACAGCCTGGCCTTCGATATGTTTATTCTGATAACAAACCTTAACCCGCGTGCCTAAGGTTTGCGTAAAATTACGCCACTTATTAATAATTTCCTGGCTCCCCTTATTCTCCAGGATGAAATAATTACTTTCTATCTTGCGTAAAAGCTCCTGCAATATCGTTACCCGGTTAAGATCCTGGTCTTGGGATTCTTTCAATGAAGTCGCCTGCGGGATTAATGATTTTTTATCATTGTTAACATTTAAACCAATTCCGATTACCACAAAATTAACTTTATCCACTTCGGCATTCATTTCCGTTAAGATTCCGGCAATCTTCTTACCCCGCATCAATACATCATTAGGCCACTTGATTTGCGCATCCTCTCCGGTGGTTTCTTTTACCGCTTCACAAATACTCACCGCGCTCATTAAGGTTAAGATCGGGCAAGCATTGGGAAGAATCCGGGGCCTTAAAATCAACGACAGGTAAATTCCTTTATATTTAGGCGAAAACCATTCCCGGCCTAATCTGCCGCGGCCTTTAATTTGTGATTCCGCCAATACCAGTGTCCCATTGACGGCCCCCGCCATGCCTAGCTGCATAGCCTGATCCATGGTAGAAGCTAAATAATCAAAATAATGGATCTTGCGGCCGATAAATTTTGCATTCAGGTTGCGGGAGACTTCAAAAACAAAAAGCCGGTCCGGACAAGCTTCAAGGCGATAACCTAAATGCGGGACCGCTACGATTTCATAACCGGAATCCTTTAACTCCTGGATGTGCTTCCATAGACCCTGGCGGGTGATCCCGAGATGCTTACTAATCTGATCTCCGGAAAGATAATCATGTTTTTTACTTAAATATTCCAGTATTTTTTCTTTCACCCCGCACCTTCTTTTATTGAATACATTAAAACCATTGATTTAAAAGTGAACGATTAAGAAGGTGCGGGGTTCATCCCACACCTTCTGCTTAAGCTGACCTCTTCTTAAGATACTCTTCAAATTTACCCCAGAAGGGGTCAATCCTGGGATGTTTAAGTTTATAATTTCTATTCCCGTCTAAAACCCGCATACCTTTGGAGTAATCTGTTACCTGACCGACAACACTAGCCGCAATACCCGCATCTTCCAGGCCGGCGACAATGGCTTTGGCTTTTTTCTTATCGGCAGTAGCCAAAAGGGTGCCTTCACTAATTGATTTATAGGGATCGATATCAAAACACTCACAGGTCAGCTTGACGGCTTCCTGCAGAACTATTTTCTGTAAGTCAATGCACATGCCTACCCGGCTGTGCTGGGCGATTTCAAAAAGCCCGCCCCAGACTCCGCATTCAGTAGCATCATGCATCGCGGTCACTCCGCCGATTCTGGAAGCGATCTGCGCATCCCGGACGGTAGACATTTGGTAAAAAACATTTTGAGCCCGCTTAACAAAAGATTTTCCGTAGCGGGCTTCTAAAAATTCCGGAAAATAAGCGCTCATTAAACCCGTTGTTTCGATCGCCGGCCCCTTGGAAATGATAATCGCATCCCCTATCCTGGCCTGAGGATTGACCAAGTCTTTCTTCCGGCCTAAACCCAGCATTGTTGCTCCGCCGACCATCGGATAATTACATCCGGCATAACGGGCAGTATGTCCGGTAACCACGCTGATCTTTAACTTCCGGCATTCCCGGTGCACCGCATCCCAAGCCCCGGCCAATTCTTTTTCAGTCATTTCCGGAGGAAGATTCAAATCTACCGCTAAATATTTCGGGGCGATGCCGCTGACTGCTACATCACTGGCCAGGATATGTACCGCAAACCAAGCCGCCTTTTCTAATCCTAATTCCCGGGCAAAGTAAAAAGGATCGGTCGAGAGCACCATTACTTTACGGCCTAAATCCACTACCCCGAAATCTACCCCATTTTGCGGGCCCACGATAACCGACCGGTCAGGTGAACCTAATTTACGATAAATGTGCTGATTAAAAAAATTCGGATGGACTTTGCCTAATTTAGGCAGATTATTTTTCATAAAGAGGTGACATCGCGCGTAATTTTTTTACCACCGGGGGCAATTTTTCCAGAAGATAATCTATGTCGGTTTCCTTAGTCCAACGCCCTAAAGTAATTCTCAATGACCCATGCGCTGTGGCATGATCTAAACCGATCGCCAATAAAACATGCGAAGGTTCAAGAGAGCTGGAGGTACAGGCTGAACCGGTAGAACAGGCGATCCCCAGCATATCCAGGCTTAAAAGCATTGACTCCCCTTCGATGTATCTAATGGAAAAATTCACGTTATTGGGTAATCTCTGAGTCGGATGTCCGTTAAGCCGGACTTCCGGGATCCTGGCGGGGATCTCCTTGATTAACCTGTCCCGCAGCGCGCTCTGAAACTTAATTTCATCCTGCATCTTACTCCGGCAAAGTTCGACCGCTTTAGCTAATCCCACAATGCCGGTAGTATTATGCGTAGAAGCCCGCCTTCCCTTTTCCTGATCTCCGCCGCGCATAAACGTTTCAAGCCGCGTTCCTTTTCTGACATACAAAGCTCCCACCCCTTTGGGAGCGTAAAATTTATGGCCCGAAAGCGATAAAAGATCGACGTTCAGCTCATCAACATTGATCGGAATATGCCCCATAGTCTGCACGGCATCCGTATGGAATAAAATTCCTTTATCACCGGCCAGCCGGCCTAATTGCGCGATCGGCTGCAGTGTTCCGATCTCATTATTCGCCTGCATAATGCTGATTAAAATAGTTTTATCAGTAATTGCTTTCTTTAAATCATCCGGAGAAACTAACCCGTCTTTGTCTACGCCCAGATAAGTAATTTTAAAACCTTTCTTTTCCAAAAATTCCGCCGGCTGGCTGATGGCATGATGTTCAATAGCCGAAGTTATAATGTGATTCCCCTTCTTCTCTAAAGCATAAGCGGCGCCTAAAAGAGCGTAATTATCGGATTCTGTGCCGCCGGAGGTAAAAACAATCTCTTCAGGTTTTGCCCCGATAAAATCCGCCAATGTTTGACGGCTATCCTCTAAAGCTCCTTTGGCCTCCTGGCCATAGGCGTGCAAACTTGAAGCGTTGCCAAATTTCTCAAAGAAATACGGCTCCATAGCCCTGATCACTTCCGGGTCAGTAGGAGTAGTTGCCGCATAATCTAAATACACTTTTTTCACGCCACACCTTCTTTCTTAATTCAATCTATAAACCTACGGCTTCCAATCTTAATCTTTGTAAGATACCTGGGCGGTCATCTTCCGATCACTTCATTTAAACTGCCTGTCCGATAACCTTCCAAATCTACCGTGATATAGTTATAACCTATTTTTTTAAATCGCTCAACGATCAGGCGCCGTTTACGCAGTAAACGCCCAAGATCGCTCTGGTTTACTTCAATACGGCAAAGATTATTATGATGCCGCAAGCGCACCTGCTCAAAACCCAGGCGGTTTAAATATGTTTCAGCCTGGTCAACGCGCTTAAGCAGACTGGCTGTAATTTTAACTCCGTAAGGTATCCGCGAAGCCAAACAAGCCAGGCTGGGTTTATTCCAGCTGGAAAGGCCCAGCTTCCTGCTTATTCTGCGAATATCATTTTTATCAAAACCTGCCTGGATCAAAGGCGATTTTATTTTAAGTTCACGTTTAGCCATATTTCCCGGCCGGTAGTCCTGCTGGTCTGAAAGGCTGCCAGCCTCCAAAACAAAATTTAATTTATTTTGTTTAGCCAGGGCGGTTAACTTTAGAAAAAGTTCTTGTTTACAAAAATAACAACGCCTAACAGGATTGGCCGTAAATTTGCGGTTATTCAGTTCTCCGGTTCTAATAACCTTAAGCCTCACCCCAATTTGCCTAGCCAAAACTTTTGCTTTAGCTAACTCATCTTTAGGATAAGTGGCTGAAACAGCGGTTACCGCTAAAACCTTATCCTTCGGCAACACCAACGCACAAATCTTAAGCAGAAACGCGCTATCCTGTCCGCCGGAAAATGCTACGAGAACTGATTGATACGAGGAAATTATATGCTTAAGGCGACTGAGCTTATTCCGAAAAACCATAGCAAACTATTTTTACAGAGCAACAACTTCTTTGATCCCCGGAACTTCCTGTCTTAAAATTTTCTCAATTCCGTTCTTTAAAGTCATTGAGCTCATCGGACAGCATCCGCAGCTTCCTTTGAGTTTTAATTTGACGATCCCGTCAGATGTCACATCCACCAATTCCACATTCCCGCCATCAGCCATTAACATCGGCCTGACTTTATCTAATGCCTTTTCGATTTTCTCTCTCATTTTTATTCTCCTTGCGTACGAACACGACACCGGCGCGCTTCCCATAAGGGCCGGGTGTATTCCTGTTCTAATTAGACGACCGCGGCGTAATTCTGCAAACGCCAGATGCCAAGTTACTGATATTCTATTTAATTGTACCACCCTAAAAAAAGCCTGCAACTAAAAGTTATTTTCCGATAAATAGTGAAAAACTCCTAAAGCAGCTTTCGCCCCTTCCCCGGCAGCAATAATAATCTGTTTTTCCGGGACATCCGTTACGTCTCCGGCGGCAAAAATGCCCGGGATATTTGTTTGGTTGCGTAAATTAATAACAATTTCGTTTTTTGAGTTTTTTTCTACACCCCTGACAAATGCAGAATTGGGGATCAAACCGATCTCCACAAATACCCCCTGCACCGCCAGCTCATTCTCTTTAAGGTTATTTTTTATTTTTATGCCTTGCACAAACCGATTGCCCAATACCGCGGTAACCGAAGTATTATTTAAGACCGTAACATTAGCCGCACCTTCTACCTTTCGCAGCATGACTGCATCACCGGATAGGTGCGAAGCGTTGTTTACCAAATAAATGTGCTTGGCGATTCTAATCAGCTGTAAAACCGCATCCAGCGCAGAATTTCCTCCGCCGATTACCGCAATTTCCCGGCCGGCAAACAAGGGGCCATCACAAGTAGCGCAATAGGTCAGTCCGCGATTCTTAAATTCCTTTTCCCCGGGGACATATAGTTCTTTCGACTTTTTTCCAGAAGCAATGATCAGGCTTCTAGCCTGATAATCTGCTTTATTGGTTTTTAAGCGGATAACCGAACCGGTTTTCTCTAAACCCAAAACCTCTTCATTTTCTCTAATCGCAGCGCCGTATTTAAGCACATGCTCCTGAAATTTCTGCGCCAGTTCCGGGCCGGTAATAAATTGATAACCGGTATAATTTTCAATCTCTCCGCTCCAGGCGGCCTGGCCTCCGATATCCAGGCTGACCATCAAAAAATCTAATCTTTTTCTGGCCGCATAGACCCCGGCGGTAATCCCTGCCGGGCCGGCGCCGACAATAATTAAATCGTAAATTTTCATTTCTAGATTAATCTTTTAGGAATATTTTTATAGCCCTAAAGCTAATTTAATTCTTTCTTTATCAAAACCTACAATAATTTCTCCATCGATATCCAATACCGGGACCCCCATCTGGCCGGTTTTAGCCATCATCTCATCTGCAGCCAGCTGATCGCCGGAAACATCCAGATTTTCAAACTCAATGTTATTTTCTTTTAAAAATTGCTTGACTCTTATGCACCAGGGGCAAGTCGAAGTGCTGTAAACTTTTACGCTTTTAACCATGGTTAACCTCCTTGTCTGCCATCAGGTAAACCTTTTAAATGCTGGGGGGCAAGATCAACTATTTCCTCGACCTCTAAAACGATCAAATGTTTAGGATGCGGCAGGCTGGCCTCCGGATGATGCTGCTGACCTTGGCCTTGAACTAAATTTTTTAATAACCTTTTGGTCAGGCGCGAAGTAATATTATCCTCCCAGACCTTAATCATTTCCTGGGAAATAGCCTCATCCTGGACTTTCCGGGCTAAACCCTTAAGGCAGTAACCGCTGAACTTGTGTTCATCTACAAAACTAATACTTATCCTCCGGTTATGATCTATATTTCCGCTGGTTACTCCATGATAAACATCAACCAGATAAATCTCTCCGGCCGGATCAATTTTGACAACCGCCTTGCATGAGTTATGCGGAAACCCGTTTTTGTCGATTGAAGATACCATCACAAAACCCTGGGTACGTAAAAAATCGACGACTGCCGCCGGTACCGGTTTCATTTTAAGCCTTCCGCAAATTTACTGCCGAATTCAAAACAACCGGCCAGCTCCTCGGGATTAGGGACATATTTGCACGACAATTCTAAATTACTCTGATCGATTCCGCTGCTTTTAAGCATCTCCTGCATTTCCTTAGTCGCCCCTCCGGCCCATCCATATGATCCGAAAAAACCCACTTTTCTGCCTTTCGGCTTTAAACCTTTGACAATTTCCAAGAATGCGGCGATATTAGGCAGCATATCATTGTCATGAGTAGATGAGCCGAAAATAAATCCTTTAGCTGACAGCATCTGGGCAATCACTTCCGTGCGGTCACTTTGAGCTACATCATAAAGTTTGACTTCCATGCCCTTAGCAGCTAACCCCTCAACGATCTTCCTGGCCATCTTTTCCGTTGATCCCCACATCGTTTCATAGATGACCACGACTTTATCCTTAGTTTCTCCTTTAGCCCAAGCAGCATAGGCATTAATTATTTTACCCGGATCTTTACGCCAGATAATTCCATGGCTGGGAGCGATCATTTTGATCGGGATATTCAGTTTCTGAATATCCTGGATCTTTCTCAGGATCACCGCCCCCAGCGGCCAAAGAATATTCGCATAATACTTTTCCGCTTCATCCATTAAAGTACACTGATCGACCTGATCATCAAATTGGCTGCTGGAAGCAAAATGCTGGCCGAATGCGTCATTCGGCAAAAGCAGTTCATCTTGCGGGCAATAAGTAAACATGCTATCCGGCCAATGGATCATCGGGGCTTCAATGAAGCTAAGCGTCCGCCTGCCCAGCTTCAATTGATCATTAGTTTTAACGATCTGGAAATCCCAATTTTTGTAATAATGTTTATACAGGCCTTCCTGGCATTTAGCGGTGCCAAAAATCTTGGCCTTGGGACAAAGCGCCATAACCGCCGGCAGCGCTCCGGAGTGATCTGACTCTACGTGATTTGCGATCACATAATCAATCTTTTCCGGGGGAATAACCGCTTTAATATTATCAATCAATTCCTGGGCAAATGGACCGTAAACAGTATCAATCAGCGTAATTTTCTCATCAATAATCAGATAAGCGTTATAGCTGGATCCTCTTTGTGTAGTATAAGTATGGCCGTGGAAATTGCGCACATTCCAATCCACCACGCCTACGGAATATATATCCGGTAATATTTTTATGGCTGCCATAAATTCCTCCTGCGTTAACCTTCCTCTTCTATAGTCTCCGGCGTTTTTTAATAACCTTGAAAATTCTCCGTGATGATCATCTCGGGTGGAACGCTGAGCTCTTCGGCTAATAGCTTACGCATCGACTCCACCATTGGCGGAGGGCCACAAAGATAAAATTTCCTTTTTTCATAATCCGGGATTTCGCATTTAATCAACCCGGCATTAATCCGGCCAACCGCGCACCTGAACCCGGGTTCGCTCTCGGTTAACACATGCGCTATCTTTAATCCGGGATAGCTTTTCATCATCGCATCGAAATCTTCCTTAAAAACTATGTCTTTTACCGAACGGTTGGCATAAATTAGGATTATATCACTGCCCAATTTTTTATCGACTGCGTATTTACAGATACTCCGGATCGGGGTGATACCGATACCGCCGGAGAGAAAAGCAATTTTAGGAAAAGATTCATCTAAAACAAACTTTCCAAATGGATACTGGATCAGGACCTCATCATTGGTTCTTAAAGTATCCAGAGTTTTTGAAAAATCGCTTCCGGTTAATTTTTTAGTAAACTCCAAATAACCTTTTTCAGTCGGAGAGCTGGAAATAGAAAGATATCTTTTTAACGCAGGATTATCCTGAAGTTTGACCGATAGGAATTGTCCGGCTTGATAGTCCAAAACTCCAGGCGCCTCCAGGCGGAAACTTTTTACATTGTAGTTGCGCTGGATGATTTCCTTGATTTTAACCTTAATCTCTATCGTCATTATTATTTACCGCAGGCACAGGCACCCCAAGGTTTTTTATTTTCCTGCGCCGCATTCAGAACCTGCTCCAAATTATCAAAAACTTCTTTAAAATCAACGGAATGAGTTACCTCGGTTGCCAGTTGGATATATCTGATCCGGTCATTCTGATCAATAATCAGACTGCCCCGGGCTAAAAGATTCAGATCTTTGATCAGGAAACCGTAATGCAAACCGAAGGAAGATAACCGGTAGTCTGAAAGCACTACCTCATTTTTTATTTCGTTAACCGAACAAAACCGGGCTTGGGCAAAAGGCAGGTCTTTACTGATCCCGATAATGACCACCTCCGGGCTAAGCCCGGCGGCCCGGTGATTAAATTCTTTAACCTGCAAATCACAAACCGGAGTATCTAACGAAGGGAAAAAATTAATCACTTTGATTTTACCGCTGAAATCCGATAACTTTACAATTTTTAAATCTTGGGTAACCAGTTTAAAATCAGGCGCCCGGCGGCCAACCTTAGCTGGCTTACCGGTTAAAGACAAAGGCGCTCCCTTAAAAGTAACCATTCTGGCCATAATTTTACCTCCTTAGGCTACTTTCTCGAACTGATCTTTAGGCACTCCGCATTCAGGACAAACCCAGGTATCAGGCAGATCCGCAAAGCTGGTCCCGGGAGCAATCCCGTTATCCGGATCGCCGGCTTTAGGGTCATAAATATATCCGCAAACTAAACATCTATATTTTTCCATTTCTTATCCCTTCCTGCCCGCTGGGCATACTTACATAACTTATTTCCCTTTATAAACAACCCCTTTATTACTGCCCTGACATTTAGAACAGCTGGAACAACCCGCTGGTTTTTGGTTTCTATCCGGCGAAGTTCTTTCGGGAACTGCCATACTAGACGGATTAGAAATTGGCATCATTTGCGACATGCGGTCCATTGGCATCCTATTTTGCGTCATATTGTGCATCATATATTTAGCTGAATCATCCTGGGATGCTTTGTAAACGGCACCTGAAAAAACCACTATCGTTGCCAGCCAAAGAAGGCTGGTTACCACACAGCCAAAAATCCTCAGCCCCTTTTCTTCGATCTTACGCAAAGCAAAAAGTACAAAAAAACTAGCGGTCAATAAAACGGAAATCGGTACAATCGCCATTAAATGCGAAAATCTTGACATACACATAGCACCCTCCTTTAATTAACTGCGCTCACTATTTTTCTAATCATTCAACTTTGATTTCTTTTTCGCTTCTCCAAAGACCGTGAATATTGCAATACGCTACCGCCATGATTAGGCCGCTTTTTTCGGTCTTAAAAACTGCCGACACCTTAGGTTCAGTAAAAATCGTGCTGGTATTTGGCCCCTGTACAGACTCTCCATGCGTGTTAAATTCAAAACATGCCAGCTGACAAGGAAACTTTTCACCGGCGGCCAGGAAATACACTTCGATAAACTTGATATGGTGCTCAGTAGTATTAGGATGCGCAATCTGCTTGCCTACGCTAACCTCAATTTCAAGAAACTGACCCTTGCTGATCTTATCCGGCCCCTCGATAACCGGCACGTGTTTTTCCGTTTTCCAATCTGCGCTCTGCATCAAATCTCTTAAATCTGCCATAATTCCTCCCCCTTATCTTTTTAATATTTTCTTTAAATCATCATCCGGCGTGCTGATCAACTGCAGATTAAATTTTTCCTGCAGGAGGCTAAATACGTTTTTGCTGATAAAAGCCGGTGGCGTCGGGCCGATGTAAATTCCTTTGACATCAAGATACAACAAAGACAGCAAAATGGCAACTGCTTTTTGCTCAAACCAGGAGAGTACTAAAGTCAGCGGTAAATCATTAATTCCGCAGCCGAAGGCTTTGGCTAAAGCCACTGCTATCTGCACCGCAGAATAAGCATTATTACATTGCCCCAGGTCAATTAATCTGGGAATTCCCTGGATATCGCCGAAATCCAGCTTATTGAAACGGTATTTTCCGCAAGCTAAAGTCAGAATAACACAATCCGAAGGCACTTTTTCGGCAAATTCCGTATAATAATTACGGCCGGCCTTGGCGCCATCACAGCCTCCGATCAAAAAGAAATGCTTGATCTTGCCGGATTTAACAGCGCTGACAATCTTGTCTGCTAACCCCAAAACCGCCGTATGGTGAAACCCTGTCCAGATCTTTTGTCCGAAAGCTTCCGGTAAAGGCGGCAAGGCCTTAGCTTTTTCGATCAAAACCTTAAATTCACGGCTTTTTAGGTGTGTTGCTCCGGGAACTCCGGTAATCCCGATAGTAAAAAGCCTGTCCAGATAGGTAGCTTCCGGAGGAATTAATACACAGTTAGTCGTAGCCAGTAATGCGCCGCTAAAAACATTAAACTCCTTTTTCTGCTCCTGCCAGGCGCCTCCATAATTACCTACTAAATGCTTAAACTTCTTTAACTCCGGATAACCATGCGCCGGGAGCATCTCGCTGTGCGTATAGATGTTTACTCCCGTCCCTTCAGTCTGCTTGAGCAATTCATAAAGATCCAATAAATCATGACCGGTAATTAAAATCCCCGGTCCGGCTTTGGTGCCGGTTTCAACCTGTGTGGGTAGCGGGTTGCCGAATCTCTGCGTATGCGCTTTATCCAAAACCTCCATCATTCTATAATTCATCGCTCCGCACTTTAGAACCAATTCTAAATATTGATTTAAATCAAAACTGACATTAGTGACGGTTTTAAAAAGCGCCTCGTGCATAAAAGCATCCACCAGCTCATCATGCGCGCCCAATTCCCGGGCGTGATAGGCATATGCGGCAATACCTTTTAAACCATATAAAAGCGTATCCTGCAGGCTCTGGATATCTTCATTTTTACCGCACACCCCGGATTTTGTGCAACCTGTGCCATTTACTGTTTGCTCGCATTGATAACAGAACATTACCGACCTCCTTTTAGCTGTTTATATTTTTCTTCTCCCAGGCATGCTCCAGCTGCCTTACACCAATCCAGACAAGAAGGCAGTTTACTCCTAGCTATTGAATGTTTACACCCCGGGCAGGTCACCTTAATCTCATCGGTAAAAATCTCAGCCAAAGATCCGCAATCGGGGCAAATAATATTTTCCGCCTTAACCTTACGGCTATCCTGACCGGGGCAGCGGTTAAACATCAAAATTATCCTTTCCCATGATCATTTTTGCCAAACATCAATCTAGCCCCTGACTAAAGAGGCGATGTTAATCTTTCCCAACTGCGCCAGCGCATTATTTTCAATAACCTGGATTTTCTTTCTTAAAACACACTTACCCCGGTTAGGACAAATATCTTTCTTTAAAAAACAGCCGTTCAATACTATTTTCCCCTGGAAGATACGCATGATCTGAATAACAAAAATATTTTTGGCAAGAATCCTTAATTTAAACCCTCCGAACTGACCTTTATATGATTCCAGAATATTCTCCCTGCTTAAGCGTTGTAAAATTTTACGTAAAAAAGGCCGGGGAACACCCAAAACTTTGACTAGTTCAGTTACCGTTACAACTTTTTTTTGCTTGGCAATATAACAAATCGCCCGTAGGCCGTAATCCGTGTTGCGAGTAATAAGTTTCATGATTGCATTCTCCTAAAGTATGAAGCCGTAAAAGTGGGCAGTTTAACGTCGTACCCGGGACAACCTACCGCAGCCCTCTTTACAGTGGGCTACCGGCCGCAGCATATATCTAACACTGACTGACATATCGATCACCCCCTTAGTTAAACTAATGATACCATATTAGTATCTTTTGTCAAGAAAAATTTTTATTATTTAATAAATAAATTAAAAATATAACCCAATAATAAAACCTGCGGCACTGCCACCAGCGGCATCCAAAGGGCAACTTTCCGGCCGACATTGCTCCAGAGCAGGCCGATTTCCGTATAATCCGTAACTACCCCGGCCATTAAAAACACGAAGCTGTTGCCTAATGCGCCGGTCTGCCGGTAAATCTCAAAAGCCAGAGGGCTGGAGCCTTCGGAACAAACCTCAATAACCGTAGCCAACGCCAAAGTTACCATTAATCCCAATAAAGACGGGCTCATAAATTTATGGAAGAAATGCACCGGGATAAATGCGCCGGCTAAACTAGCTAATAACATTCCTAAAAGTATCCACCAAAGCACCATCTCAGAGAGCATAATTAGACCATTCGTCACTCCCCGGGCATCCTGCTTTAATGATTGGAAGTTAAATTTATAATTTTTAACCCGCAGGGACAAATCATCTTTAATCGAATACCCCAATGGAACACTAACGGTATTCTTGTTAGTCTCGATTAATCCCTTCTTTTCTAAAAACATGAAGATCAAACCGGTATTGATTGCAATAATGATCGCCGCCAGGATGATCAATACCC
>Ga0116171_10000974_pt1 | contig 29556 bp, 27 predicted proteins | sample AD_JPNHW2_MetaG_FD_89798 | JGI IMG/M metagenome (GOLD analysis project Ga0116171, IMG submission 89798) | Active sludge microbial communities of municipal wastewater-treating anaerobic digesters from Japan - AD_JPNHW2_MetaG | ecosystem: Engineered > Bioreactor > Anaerobic > Digestate | place...
GTAGGGTGCGTTCTGCCTTTGAACGCACAAGAATGGAAAAGACGAGGGGCTGTTCTGAGACAATTATGCTTTCTGCTCCAAATGATTTGTTGGTGCGATCAACTGAAGATCGCACCCTACGTCAACTCCAATAAACAATAGACTTGCTAGCGAACCTCCTCATCCCATCGCGGCCAAAACCAGCCCAAACGAATACCCCGCCAGCGTGCTAAAAAGCGCCACCAGCGAAACATACACCGCGGTCTTCTTTCTGCCCATCACCCCGTTCAACACCAGGATGGATTGGAGCGAGAGCTCCGGGTCAGCCAGCAGGTACGCCAGCAGAGGCCCGCGCGCCATGCCTAAATCCAAAAACATCTTGGCAATTGGCACTTCCACCAACGTGGGGAAGTACATGAACACCCCAAACAACACCCCCACCAGGTTGGCCCAGATGGTGTTCTTTCCGGCGATGGTGCGCACCCAGGTCTCCGGGATAATCACCTTCACGATTCCGGCGGCAAACACACCCACAATCAACAGCGGAAAGATTTGCTTGACGAACTTCCACGTCTCCCACACCCATCCGCCAATTTCATCCTTGTTAAATGATCGGCTGGCAACCACCGCGATGCCGGCGAGTAGAATGATTTCCCCGATGAGCCGGCCGTTAATCCCGATGGCCAGCGACCCCACCTCTTCCTTTGGGGCGGCAATCAGGATAGTGAGCGCGATGAAAGCGAAGGCGGCGTAGGTCCAGCCATTGAACCCGTCCAAAATGTTTTCAAAGCCTTTCCACGCGCTGATGCCAATCACAAAAAGCATCAAAATCAGCACCGCGCCCTGGATGGTCAGGTTCACTGAGGTCAAGTGCAACTCCAACCGTTGCGCCCAATCAAAAGAAAGGTTGACGCTCGCGTAAACATTTGTCAAAAAATTAACCTGCAAGGTGCCCACAATCAGCACTGCCACCAACATGAGAAAGAGCACCCATACCGCCGGCTTCACTTTGGCCGTCTGGTCAAACACGCCGCTGGCGGCCAGCTCGGTTTCCCGTGCGGTTTCCTCCTTGCGGAAAATCCAGGCCATGCTCAGGCCGATGCCAATCCCAAAAAGAATGGAAAGCACCAGCCGCGAGATGGCGATATCCATGCCGATGGTCGCGCCGGTGTAGGTGATGGCCAGGATGTTAATAGCCGGCCCCACGAACAGGAACGTGATTGCCGGGCCGAGGCCCGCGCCCCGCTTCCAGATGCCTGCGAAAAGCGGCAGGATGGTGCAGGAACACACCGCCAAAACGAACCCTCCGAGGGCCGAGGCCGGGTAGCTAATCCACTTGGACGCTTTCGGCCCAAGGTAGCGGGTGATTGCCTCTTTGGGGATCATCGAACTCATGAAGCCGGCAATCACGAAAGCCGGCACCAGGCAAAGCAAAACATGCGCGGCCAGGTAATCCAGCAAACCCGTCCATCCAGACCAAAGCAACGTGCCAATATAAGCGAGAACAGCGTCCATAATCCCTTCAAAAAGAACTAAAAATCACATTCAGAAAATCGAATATCTTTTGGTCACAAAAATGGGCAGGCACACCTGCCCATTCGAGGTGCTTATTCCTTCAGCCAGTCCACGATTTCAGATTCTGCCGGGATACGACCGGAGGAAACGACTTTCCCATCGATAACCAACCCCGGGGTCGAAAGAATCGGCCATTTCATGATTTCATTCATGTCGGTCACTTTCTCAAATTCGGCTTCAATGCCCAGGTTGCCTACCACCTTGCGCGCCATGGCTTCCAACCGTTTGCAGTTGGCACAGCCCGAACCAAGTATTTTGATGTTTCTCATTCGTGCTCCTTTGTGTGTAAAGTGTGTCTCTATGAGTTCAAATGCCGCCTAATGGCCACTTTTCGTGCCAGCGCAATGTGGGCAGCTGCATTCGATGGCTTGGGGTTTCAACCCGACTGGTGTTTGCCCGGTAAAAGCCTCAACAGCGTCAAGCACGGTAAAAACCCTGGGGTTGATCACTCGGTAGAAGATGTTCCACCCATCCCGCCGGTCCTGGATGAGCCCCGCTTCCCGTAGCACTGCCAATTGCTGCGAGATGTACGACTGCCGCAAGCCCAAATAAGCCTCCAAGTGGCAGACGCAATGCTCGCCGTCCCTCAGGATGTTGAGGATGGCGATGCGCGTCGGGTGGGTGAGAATCTTCAACACCTGCGCTTGCGCTTCAAGGGTGTCACCACCCAATTGGGGTCCGGCAATCATATTCAAATCCATGAATGTGATTATAAGCCTCCCCGGTTTGGCGTCAAGGGCGTTTTCGCAAATTTCAAGCACCACCGTACCAGGCAGAATGGCTATAATGGGATTACTCAGGCATCACCCTGACCTTCCGATAGTCGTTCTTACAGGATGCGCGATGGAATACACAAGCATAACGGACCAAAATCGCCCTCAAATTACTTCCCTGCTTGAAAAGCTTTGGTTTTCAACCACCATGGTCATTCGGGGAAAGCAAATTGACATGACCAGGCTTGATGGGCTTATCGCGAAAGATGCGGAGGAGATTGTTGGACTGCTTACGTTCACCATCGAGGATGATACGTGCGAAATTATTTCCCTAAACAGCCTGAGGGAAGGTCGGGGTATCGCGACCAGCCTGGTTGAAAGATTGAGAGCAATCGCGGAAGAGAAGAAGTGCAGAAAAATCCTGGTCGTCACCACCAACGACAATACCGATGCCATCCGGTTTTATCAGAAGAGGGGCTTTGACATGGCCACGCTTCACCACGATGCCCTGGAGGTCTCAAGGAAGCTTAAGCCCGAAATCCCGCTGTTGGGTCAAAACGACATCCCCATCAGGCATGAGATTGAGTTTGAGCTGCTGCTGTAAACAATTACACTGCCCTTTTTCCCATCTGAACAAGTTTGCAGGCTGCGTTTAGTTAGTAAAAGAGTACGGCTCTTAAGATATTCCGGATAACACTCCAGGTATCTTTTCAAGCATCTCATCGCGGATTGCGCGGAAAGCTGCCATCACCTGGTTTTCACTCCCGGTTGTTTGCGCAGGGTCCGGAAAGCCCAAATGGACCTTCTTCCCCTTGCCCAGCCAGACCGGACAGTTTTCGGCAGCGTCATCACAGACGGTGATGACCATGTCGAAGTCCATCCCTCGGAATTTGGCCGTCGATTTGGACAAACCAGTGTGAACAATGCCAATCTCTTTGAGCACCTGGATGGCGTAGGGATGAACAAATCCAACCGGCCTGGTTCCTGCGCTGAATGACTCCCAGCTTTCCCCCAAACGCGCGTTAACAATAGCTTCCGCAAGTTGCGACCGGCAAGAATTACCCGTGCAAAGAAAGAGAACTTTTCTTTTTCCCATCAAGCCTGCCAATTTTGAAAATGACTGGATGGAAATTTTATCATCAACCACTTCTTGGCTAGGCGCGCTCCTTTTTTAATGCGCCTCGCTATCCATCCTCCCTAAAGCATTAAAAAAGGCGGCCATTCGGCCGCCTTTAATCACGTTACTTGGAAGATTATTCTTCCTCCTTCAATTCCTTCTGCCGCGCGTCCATGATTTCACGGGCCAATTGCGTCGGGACCAGGTCGTAATGGTCAAATTCCATGGTAAAGTGTCCACGTCCACCGGTCATCGAACGCAACTGGGTGGTATACCGCATCATCTCGGAGAGTGGCACCATGGCGTTCACGGTCGAACGGCCACGCTCGGTGTCCATACCCTGCACGCGCGCGCGCCGGGTGTTCAGGTCGCCCATGATGTCACCCATGTTCGCTTCGGGCATCATCACCACCACCCGCATAATCGGCTCATAGAGCACGGGGTTGGCGTCCTTGAAGGCAATCTTGAAGGCTTCGCGGCCGGCAATTTCAAAGGCGATTGGCTTTGAGTCCACAGGGTGTTCCTTGCCATCCACGACCGAAACGCCCACATTGTGCACAGGATAACCCGCGACCACGCCTTCCTTCATCACGTTGCGTACTCCCTTTTCAATCGGGCCCATGTAGTTGTTTGAAATCGCGCCACCAAAAACGTCATTCGAGAAGGTGAAATCTTCGCCTTCAATTGGGAAGACCTTCAGCGAAACCTCGCCAAACTGCCCGGAACCACCAGTTTGCTTCTTGTGGCGGTACGTAGCGCTGGCTTCGCGTGTGATATGCTCCTCGTAGGGCACCTTTGGCTCCAGCAGGTTGATGTTCAGCTGGAACTTCTGCTCGGCGCGCCGTATCGCCACGTCGATGTGCTGGTCGCCCATGCCAAACAGCAGTGTCTGGTGGGTGGCCGGCTCCATCTGCCAGGAGAGGGTCATGTCCTCTTCGCACAATCGGGTCAGCGTCTGGCTCAGCTTGGCAGCGTCGGATTGCGTCTTGGGGGAGATGGCCACACGGTAAAGCGGATGCGGGAACACTGGCGGGGCCAAAACGATGCCCTGTTCCTTGGTGGTGAGGGTGTCGCCCGTGGTGGTGACGCTCAGCTTGGCCACGGTGCCGATATCGCCACTGTGCAACACGGGAACCGGCTGGTTTTCCTTGCCAAACGGCACCTGCACGCTGGCAAGTCGTTCTTCCTCGCCCTTGTTCGCGTTCCAAACGCGGCTGTCCGAAGACATCACTCCGGAATAAACCCGGAAGAATGTCTGCCGGCCAACAAAGGGGTCCGCCGTGGTTTTCCAAACATACGCGGCCAACGGACCAGAGTCATCGGGTCGCAATTCCACCTCGCCCTTGTGCGTGGTGCCTTTGACGGCCGGCCGCTCCGTGGGCGCGGGGGCCAGGCTGACCAGGGCGTCCAGCAGTGGCACGATGCCAATGGCGTGGCCACCGGAGGCCACCAAAACGGGGATGACATTGCTGACCTGGATGGCCTTGTGCAAGCCCTTGAGTGTTTCCTCGGGGGTCAAATCGCCATTTTCAAAGTATTTTTCCAGCAGGGCGTCTTCGCCTTCGGCCGCGGCTTCAATCAACGCGGTGCGGGCTTCTTCGGCTTCGGCCTTGAACTCGTCCGGGATATCGACCACGGTTTTGCCATCGCCCTTGTAGGCTTTCATGCTCACCAGGTCAATCACACCCTTGAAATCCGCTTTCTCACCCCAGGGTAATTGCATAGGGATGAGACGCATGTCGGTGCCTTCCTGGACGGAGGCCAGGGCTTTGCGGAAATTCGCGTTTTCGCGGTCCATCTTGTTGATGACCATAATCTGGGGGATTTGGAACTTGACTGCATTATCGAGCGCGACTTCCGTCCCAACTTCCAGGCCGGCCACCGAGTCAACCATGATGAGCGCGCAATCTGCCACGCGCATTGCCGAGACAACTTCGCCAACGAAATCAGTGTACCCGGGGGTGTCCAGCAGGTTCAGTTTCAAATCTTTATACACAACAGGCAGCACCGAGGTGAAGAGGGAAATACCGCGACGGTGCTCTTCGTCATCGAAGTCGGAGACGGTGGTGCCATCTTCGATTTTTCCGATGCGGGTGGTCGCCCCAGTAAAATTCAGAATATTCTCCACGAGCATGGTCTTGCCGGAGTTACTGTGCGACGCGAGCACGATGTTGCGGATATTTGCTGTTGAAAATTCTTTCATGGTCTCTACCTTCCTTTGGTTCTGCCGGTCTTGTACCGGTTTTTTTCTTAGTCTTTCGGGCGGTTAAATGCCGACTTGCTATTATATCAAATATTAACCCCGTATGAACGGCAAAATTTGACAAATCCAACCACGGATTGTTCGTCTCCCACCTGGTATCCTTCCGGTCAGCCCAGGCCGGGTATCCCTCTCATTTCAAGCGGACGTGCCGAAGAAAAAGGTCAGGGGGATGTGCAGCCGCTTCGCCCAGTAAGTCTCGTGGTGCGAGTCGCCGGGGAACACCCAGCTGGCGTAATCGCGGTTGGCCGTGTAGCCTTTTTCCTGGAACAGTTTGTCCATCTTGTCCTGCCAGGGGCCATACTCGGCGTCCAGTCCTTCGGTCCCATAATCAAAATATAGTTTGTGCGCTCCCGGCTCTGGCAGTTCCTGGCGCGTATAGGCGAGCATGGCTTCCCCGAGCACGGGCCAATGCGTGGAAAGGCAGCCGGCCATGCCAAAGACCTCAGGGTATTCGCACAGCGCGTAAAGTGAAATCAGGCCGCCCATGCTGGAGCCCATCACGGCCGTGTGTTCCGGTTGCGTAAGGGTGCGGTAGGTGGAATCCACCAGGGGTTTGACTATGCTCACCATCCACTGCAGGTACAGGTCCGAGACTACGTGCGTATCCATCCGAAAACTGGCGTGCAAATACTCCCGCACTGCCTCGCTCACACCCGGATAGTGATACGGCTTTTCCGGCAGGTAATCGCCTAATCGGTTCAGCGTGCTGGTCATGCCCACCACGATGGGGGGCTCCACCAGGCCTTGTTCTGCCAGTGCGGTGAGGGTTTCCGCCACCTGCCAGCCGCTCCCAATGGAAGGCCGGGAGCGGAAAATATTTTGACCATCGTGCATGTACAGCACAGGGAAGCGTTTTTGCGCGTCCGCATGATACGCCGGGGGCACCCACACGTCCACGCGGCGGTGATTCAAACCAGGCATATCCAGGTTGCGATAGGTATCAAAGCTAACTGTCATCGTCTTTCTCCAATCGCGAAATTATACAGGGTTATAATCACGGCAACAACACCGGAGGTTCCATGAAGACCTATAAACTCGATCCCGCCCAACTGTCCAGACAAAAGCGCAACATCATCCTGATGTACAGCATCACAGGGTTCATCATGCTGGTCATCACCCTGGTCATCAATCAGCGGCGTGCCCAACCCACTTCCGCCATCTGGCTGGTGCCGCTTATCCTGGGGCTGGTTGCTTATTCCGGTGTGCGCGCCTACCGCCAGCGCAAGACCCTGTGGGAGGATTACGCCCTCACCGTGGACGTGGACGGCCTCACCCAGGAACAGCCCGGTTATCCCAAGTTGAAAATCCCCCGGGCGGAGCTGACTGGTATGCAGGAAAAACCGTATGGGTTGCTGCTTTCCAGCAAGCGCGCCGCCAACCTGCTGCAGGTTCCGCGGGAATTAAGTCCATCAGATTATCTTGAGTTGAAAACCCTGTTGGAAGCCTGGCTGAACGGGACCGAACCACCTGCCTCGCCGGCTGAAACTCCGCTCGCGCCTGAACCTGGGCCCTCCGCTGGCACCCCGGAAACCCCGGGCAATCAACCCGCTGAAGATCTTGATGACCCGCAGGCCCAAATTCCACCTGGAGCTGACCCCAACGGGCATGGGCAACCGCCCATTTAACCCGGCAGCCAATCCCCGGCGCTCCGGAGCGTGGCGCCGTTAATCCAGTTTCTTTTGCATCTTCCAGGCCGGCTCGCGCACGGTCTGCCATTGACCGTAGTTGTCAATATAGCGCCAGACGCCCGGGTCAGGGCCGATTAAGTGATAGCCGTGTCTTTCGTATAGCTTTCGGGCCTGGCTGTTGGCCCGCGCCACATTCAGCCGGATGCTGGTGAACCCCCGTTTTTTCAGTTCAACATCCACAAAGCTGAGCATAAAGCTGCCCAATCCCTGGTTACGGTGCTCCGGCCGAATCCTGAAGGAAAAAAGGTACGCACGGTGAATGCCATCCGCTACCTCCGGCTGGCGTGCCATCAGCAGCAAAAAAACCTGCCCAACAATTTTCCCCGTTGGGGAGACGGCCACCCAAATCAACATGTTCCCCGAGCAGGCGCTTTCATAGTGCTCACGATAAAGCTGCCTAAAATGCGAGTACTCGCCTTCCCATTCCAGGCCCTGCAGGTCCGCTTCCACCATCAGGCGAAGCGTGATGGGCGTGCCATCCCGCAAGGTGAAGGTACTTGGATTGCTTGAGGGTGGGGTCATGCTTGTGAAATCAACTGTTCCAGGAGGGCTTTTTCCTCTTCAGCGGTCTGGATTTCACCATCCAGCCAGGCATCGCGCAGGCGTGAGAGGATGACCCGGAATTGCGGGGAGGGTTGCAGCCCGCGGGCGCGTAAAGCGTCCCCGTCGGTCAGCGGCTTTATCTGGTTGTAACGCTGGGTGTAGTCCCGCAATACCTGCCGCAGCGGTTCCGGTTCCACCACGCTCAAAAGGCCTGCCAGCACCTCCGGCTGCACGTTTCTGAGCGCCTCCACCACCTGGCTGGGTTTGGCCGTCACCAAGCCTGGTAGTTGAGCCAGCACCTGGCTGGCAGCCAGCATCCGCCTCACGAGGTCGCCCGAAAGGCGCAATCGCCTGGCAACCCTTTGCAGCGCTTTGGGTTCGAGGTCCTGCAGCCACAGGCTCCAGCCCAGGCTCCGGTGTTTTTCCAACGTGCCATTGGCCAGGCCGTTCCTGGCGGCGTCAACCTGGGAATAATACCTTTCCAGCCTCGATGCAATGCGCTCGTCCCATGGTAATTCAGGGTGGATGGCCTTAAGGATTCTCAGCTCTTCCAGGTAGGCCAGCATGTCGGCTGCCTTGCGTTCCACCAGGATTAAGTCTAATTCATGCCGCAACCTGGAACCAGTCACCTCGTCGAGTAAAGGCAGGCCGGCCTCCAACTGGGTCAGGGTGCGTTGCTCGATGCCAAAATCAAAACGGACGGCAAAACGCACAGCCCGCAGCATGCGCGTGGCATCATCCACGAACGAAAGCGCGTGTAGCACGCGGATTTGCCCACGCTTGAGATCATCGTACCCGCCCCAAAAATCCAGCAACTGGCCGTAATACGGGGCGTCGAGGCGCAGAGCGAGCGTGTTGATGGTGAAATCCCGCCGGTGCAGGTCCATCTTGATGCTGCTGCGTTCAACAGTCGGAAGGGCGGCCGGCTTTTCGTAAAATTCAGTGCGCGCGGAAATCAGGTCCAGGTGGTCAGGCAGTCCTTCCGGGTTAAAAGCGGGGACGTTCTCAAAGCGTGCCGCGACCGCGGACTTGTCATCCGAGAGTATCCATTTTGCTGTGCCAAAGCGGGAATGCGTCACCAGCCGGCCGCCGAAACGGTTCACCAGGTGACTCACGAACTGGATGGCATCCCCTTCCACCACGATGTCAAAATCCTGGCTGGGGTACCCAAGCAACAAATCCCGCACAAAACCGCCCACGATGTAGGCCTGCACGCCTTCCGCGCCGGCTTCCCGCGCGATAACCTGCAGCAGCACGTTGCTGTCCGGGTGCAGGGCGTTTTGCAGCATTTCTGCCATTTCCTGCTGTTTTGGCACCTGGGATACCTGGCTGAGTGCCGCGATGAGGTCCGTACGCGTGACGATGCCAATGATTTCCCCGGAGACCGGGTCCACCACGGGCACCTGTCCCCACCCACTGGCCGCCATGACTTCCTGGAGGTGCTCAATCGTATCATCCGGGGCCACGCTGGTTTTCCCCGCGTCCATCAGGCTGCCGGCCGTGGTTTGCAGCTTGTGACTCAGCGCCCGGTCCACGTTCCGACGGGTCAGCAACCCAACCAGCTCGCCTTTTTCGATGACCGGGTAGCCCTCAAAACCATAGCGGCGCATCAGTTCGGCAGCCGCCTCGGCGGGCGTATCAGACTCAAGCAGGAGTGGCTTTTGCGACATGATTTGGCGTACGCGTAGCGTGGGTGAGACGATTTCCGGGAGCAGCGCGGCCACCTGCAGGTAAATGCTGCGCCATTGCGAGGGCACATCACCCTGCGATGGCTTGACGCCGGTGCGGATGAGCGCGGAGGAGGCCCGTTTATGCCCGCCGCCACCAAAGTACTGGGCGAGCTTGCCCATGTCCACGTCGTTGGTGGTGGAGCGGCCCACCAGGCGGATACCCTGGCGGGTGGAGACGAGGATAACCAGCCCATCGGGATTGAGAAATTCACGCAATTTGTGCGCGACCGATGAAATTTCGTCACTCAAATCCAGCGCGCTCGCCTTCGCGATGATGATGGACCGGTCCTCCACCACGTGGGTGGTCATGTCCTTCAGCAGGCGGTCAAAAAGCAGCTGCTGTGAATTTGAGAGCGGTGGGTTAAGGTAGTGAGAGGCCACATTCAGGTCCGCGCCGTGTTCCAACAAAAAGGCTGAGGCGTAAATGTCACGGGGGGTGGTGCTGGCATAGGTAAGCGAGCCAGTATCCTCGTAAATGCCCAACAGCAAAAACGTGGCCTGGCTGACGGAGAGCGGCAACTGGGCTTGCTTAATCTTCTCGACCAACAGGGTGGTGCAGGCACCCGTAAATTGGATATCCGTCGCCCACTGGGGGTCGGTTTGCGTTCTGCGGGGGTGGTGGTCAATCACGCGCACGCTGGTCTTGTTGCTGAAACCCCGCAGGGTGACCAGGGACTGCGTGTCCACCAGCGTGACTTCTTCAATGGCCTCATTGGGAATTTCCTTAATGGTGCACAAACCCAGGTCAGTGCCATAGCGCTGGATGTACGCCGCGCCATTCCGGTTAATCAGGCGGGGCAGCAGGGCATAGCTCTGGGGGTCCAGCAGGTGCGCTGCCATCAACGACGCCAGCGCGTCCAAATCTGCCTGTTCATGTGTCAGTACGAGTCTCATTTGGTTACCATCCCAGCCCTAAGACCGGAGAGCCAACGTTCCTGGCTATTCACCCAGCCATGCTGCCTGGTGTTCAGGATTTAAGGAATTATAAATGCATTGAGAGAGTTTCGCGAAAAGCCGATTTTGCGTGTCAAAAAATAGCTGTTGTGGTGAATGGATGAAGATGACCAGCACGTAGTCCCTGGCAGGGGAGTAAACGACCCCCACGTCGCTGATGGCGTGCAGCAAGCCGTCCAATTCAGTTGTCCATCCGTGTTTGTGCGCCACGGGCGTCTCGTAAGGCACCCCCGCTTCGATGAGCGCGCCAATCTTGTTTTGTTGCATCAATGCAAGCATGGATTGGCATTCCGCCTGGCTCACCTGCCCGCCAAAGAGCGCGCCGCCTTCCATTCCGCCCGCGCAGCGGTACACCCGTTCAAGCAGGCTGCCAATTTCCGAAGGGACGGTCTGGTTGTAAGTGTCCGGGTCCAGGAAGATGTCCGAACGTGAATTGGCCGGCGTTTTAAACACCTTGAGCAGGGGGGAGCCCGGTTCAAAATAGCCGGCCAGGAAGGTGTTCTGGTAGCCAAGTTCCACCAGGTCGGAAGTGACCACCAGCGGTCCCTGGTTGGCATCCAGGTAGGTCTTCATCAACCCATCCGCGGGCGAATTCAGCGACTCTGTGAGCATCAGCCGCATCCAATCGGCGGCTAGTTGGGGCAAGGGTTCGTCCAGCCTTCGCAGCGCTGAGAGCATGATGGGGATTTTGATGGTGCTGGCCGCGGAGTAAGCGACGTCAGGGGGGACGTCCTGGTTATCCAAAACGGCGATGTGGAAGTTCTCGTAGGATTGCAAATCCTGGAAGTACACCTCGGCGAGGTCGTTGAACCCTTCCAGCTTGATGAGCTGTTTGAGCTGGATTTCAAGGTTGCGCGTGTCCATTGGCAGCGCAGCCAGCTCACTGACAGAAAGCACCACCGTGCGCTCGGAGGGCGATGCCAGTGCCTGGGCGGTTTGCGCCGCCGCCTCTTCCAAGGAGGCCAGTTTCCAGCCCGCCTGCCCGGCGTTCACCGCCGTAGACCCGATGACCGGCAATGCGGCCGTCGCGGGTTGGTCGTAGCGTGGCGTAAAGGTTTGTTCCAAGGTGGCTTTGAGCACGCCCTCGTCGATGGCGTAAACCGCGGGAACATCCAGCATCTGTTTGGTGGTCTTGCCCCATAGGTGCGCCCACCAGCCAGGGCTTAGCCCCTTTTCATCCAATTGACCAAACGTGGCGGGCAGGTCCAGGCTGAAGCCAAGTGCTTGTGGAGCAAGCTGCACCCGCGCGCCTTGGTAAACCAATTCAACCGGCAAGCCAAAGGCCTCCAAAAGGCGCGCTTCCGCGGCCGGCCTGTCCAAACCACCCATCGGTATTCCATTGATGGTCAGCCCCAGCGGGTAGGCGGGCGGGTTTTGCTTGTAACTCGCCCAGTCCGACACCCCAATGATGACGCTAAAGACGAGGAAGAACACGCCAAAGCCACCCAAAATCCAACGCGTTGGGCTCTGTTTTCGCCTTGAGGAGCCAATTTTCATGAGCCCAATTCTACCACCCGGGCACCAACCTCCTGCGCGCCTCGAAATGTCTGCAGCCTTGTTGGTTTGTACAGGCAAAGGATTCTGTTCTCATATATAATGAAGGCAGATGCCGGGAAACACAGGAATGGAGCTGAAATGAAAGCGGAAAATCAAGAGAAAAACCATCCCTTGTTGTGGGGCTTGGGTGGGGTGGCGGCGTTTGCCACGCTACTCAAGGCGGGCTGGATTTTTTACAGCCGTCGTTACATCGACCATCACGCCAAGTTAAAGGGCGTGCTGTGTGCCGACCAGGATACCTTCGTATCCGATACGGCTGGGAAAGTAAATTATTTCTTTGTGAAAAACGGCCAGCAAAGGCCCATCCTGCTCATCCACAACGTGCACATGACCGCCGGTCTGCATGAGCTCGCGCCCATCTTCGAGGCCTTCCGCACGCACCGCCCCGTCTACGCCATGGACCTGCCCGGCTTTGGCGCGTCGGACAAAACCGACCGACCGTATCGCCCCTCGCTTTTCCAGTCCACGATTGTGGAATTCATCCGCGAAAAAATAGGAGTCAGTTGCGACGTCATCACCATGGGCCTCTCAAGTGAATTCGTGGCCATGGCAGCCAGGGAAAATCCCGAATGGATTCACTCCATCATCATGATTAACCCGACCGGTTTTAACATGCCGGCGTCGCCTTCCAATGTGCAGGGGCAACCCTCCTTCGCGGTCAAAAACCTGCTCTATACCATCCTGGCGGTTCCCCTGTGGAGTTTGCCGATTTTTGACCTTTTCAGCAGCCGGCCGGCCATCGTGCGCTATTACCAAAAGCGCTTTGAGTATGCCCTGCCGCCAGAACTGGCGGATATCGCCTACAATGCGGCTCATCAACCCGGGGCCCACTTTGCCCCAATGGTCTACTTGTCCGGCAAACTTAGCACACCCTCCGTCCGTGAAAAAGTCTATCGCCCCCTCAATGTGCCAGTCTTGGTTCTCCTGGATAATGAATCCACGCTCAAGTTCGATATGCTGCCTTCCCTGGTGCGCGAGAATCCCAACTGGTCCACCGTCAAGGTGCGCCAGTCCCGGGGCATGCCCCATTTTGACCGGCCCGGGGAGACCTTCCGGGTCATGGATGAATTCTGGAAGAAGCACGAAGAACCAGCCGGCAAGCGCACCAAAAAGTAAAAATCGCTCTCGAGGAAACCGCATGGAAAAATCGCCAAACCGCAAGTCCATCCATCCGATAAGCCTGGTGGCTGTCCTGGTGCTGGCAGCCGCTATCGTTGGGCTCGGCTACCTCTTGATTAAGCTGGCAACAACCGGCGAGCCCAAGGTGGAACAGACCCCGGTTTACAACATCACCCTCATCCCGGCCCCCACCGAAACCGCCGTGGTGCTCACCCCCACGCCGGAGGCCACTTCCACGCCCGAGAGCCCGGTCTTGCTGCCCGAAGGGGTGATTGGCATGAATGCCTACGTCCAGGTGACTGGCACCGAAGGGCTCGGCCTGCGCATGCGCGCTGAACCGGGCACTTCCGCCGCGATTAACTTCCTTGCCGCGGATGAAGAAGTGTTCAAAGTGATTGGCGGCCCCGTCACGCAGGATGGCTATACCTGGTGGCAGTTGGAAGCACCTTATGACCAAACCCGGGTCGGCTGGGCTGCGGACTCATTCCTGGCTGCCATCACCCTCACCACGCCCACACCCTAAACGAAATCGTCATGAAACGGGAAACGTCGCCTTGAAACTCATTCACTCCAAACGGGAAAAGCCAAATAAGCACCGTAGCAAGGAACCCATGCTGGATTCCTTCCACGATACCACGCTGCGCACCCGGCTGGACGTTGGTAGTGCCCAGTCGGTTGGCCGGGTTCGTTCCCACATGGAAGATTCGGCCCTCACGCTCGTTTTTCAAACCTGCACCCCCGATTCCCAGCACACGCTCGGGGTTTTTATCGTGGCTGATGGTATGGGCGGGCATCTCAATGGCGAGGTGGCCAGCAGCCTGGCGGTCCAGACAGTCAGTGGCAGGCTCATCCAATCCGTGTTGGAACCCCTGCGCCTGGGGCAGCACACCTTCAGCGCTGAGGAGATGGACACCGCGCTCACTGAAGCTTTGCAGGCAGCCCAGGCCAATGTGCTTGGCGCTGTCTCGGGCGGTGGCACCACCCTAACCCTGGGCTTGGTGTTGGACCACACGCTCCACATCGCGCATGTGGGCGATTCAAGGCTATACCTTGCAGAAGGCAACGGGCCGCTTACCGCGCGCACCCTGGACCACTCGCTCATCCGCAGGCTACTCGACCTCGGTCAAATCAGTTCGGAGGATGTGAACAACCATCCCCAGCGCAACGTGCTTTTCAGGGCCCTGGGCCAGGCTGAGGGCTTCAAAGCGGATATCACCTCCATTCCACTCACCACGCCCTCGCTCATGTTGCTTTGCTCAGACGGGCTGTGGGGTCAGGTGGACGAGGCTTCAATTCAGCGCACACTTGAAACCCAGCCAGACCTGCAAAACGCCGCGCGGAGATTGGTCTCTCAGGCAGACGAGGCCGGCGGTGTGGATAATGTCAGCGTCATCCTGGTGAAAATTCAGTAGAAGGATGGAGTAATGGACTCAGGCAACAAACGCAGCAAAATTCTGGTTGTCGATGATGAAAAAGGATTGGTCAGAATCATCCGGCTAAACCTTGAGCACGATGGTTTTGAGGTGGTGGAAGCCAATAACGGCGCCCAGGCCATGGATAAATTGCGCGCCACCCTGCCCGACCTGGTACTGCTGGATGTCATGATGCCGGATTTGGATGGTTTCACCGTTCTGAAGATGATTAGGGAGGTCGGAAGCACGCCCGTTATCATGCTCACAGCCAAGGGCGAGGAAAACGACAAAGTCCGGGGGCTTGAAATGGGCGCGGATGACTACGTCACCAAGCCATTCAGCCCGAGGGAGCTCACCAGCCGGATCCGCGCCGTGCTGCGGCGGGGCAGCTTTGCCGACCAGGAGGAAAAGGGCAAAATTATCGTGGATGACCGCCTGACCATCGATTTTGACCGTCATGAAGTCTGGGTGGAAGGCGAATTGGTCCAGCTGCGCCCCACGGAATACCGTCTCCTCTACCACTTGGTCCAAAACGCGGGCTGGGTGCTCACGCACGACCAAATCCTCAGCAAGGTTTGGGGCTACGAGTACGAAAACGAACCCCATTACGTGCGCCTTTACATCAACTACCTGCGCAAAAAGCTGGAGAAAGACCCAGCCAACCCCCGCTACATCCTCACCGAACGCGGCGTCGGCTATCGATTCGTCGATTACAAGCGGGAAAACCTGAATAAATCATAAAAACGCCCTGAATCTGTCCGTCAGAGTGGCGCATTGAACCTTATAATTGTTTTATCCAACCTGACACCGCGTGGATGAGCCAGCCTGTTTGCCATAAAGCATCGCAATAATAACTTCATATGTGTCACCTATTCTTTTCAATTATCAAAACTCAAGGAGAGAGCCATGGCCAAAGAAAAGAGTAAATCGGCGCCAAAAGCGGAAAAAGCCAAGCCCGTCAAAGCCAAGGTCGTTGAGCAACCCGCTGGTGAGGTAGCCCCACACGCTGCCAAAATGCCTGAAATCCCCGACAAGGTTTACGAAAAGGAACTCCAGAAGCTGCAGATTGAGCTGGTCAAACTCCAAGGCTGGATTAAGGAAAAGGGCCTGAGGGTGGTGGTGTTGTTTGAGGGCCGGGACGCGGCTGGCAAGGGTGGCACCATCAAGCGCATCACCGAGACGCTCAACCCCCGCATTGTGCGGGTGGTAGCCCTGGCGACCCCCACCGAACGGGAGAAAACCCAGTGGTACTTCCAGCGCTACGTCGCGCATCTGCCGGCTGCCGGGGAGATGGTTCTGTTTGACCGCAGCTGGTACAACCGCTCCGGTGTGGAACGCGTCATGGGCTTCTGCACCCAGGAGCAGGTGGAAGAATTCTTCCGCTCGGTGCCTGAGTTTGAAAAGATGTTAATCCGCTCCGGCATTATCCTGATTAAGTACTGGTTCTCGGTCAGCAACGAAGAGCAGGAGCACCGTTTCCAGGCCCGCATGAACGATATCACCCGGCGCTGGAAGCTGAGCCCCATGGATCTCGCCTCCCGCAGTCACTGGGTGGAATACTCCAAGGCCAAGGATGAGATGTTCCGTTTCACCGATACCAAGCAATCGCCCTGGTACGTGGTTAACGCGGATGATAAAAAACGCGCCCGGCTCAACTGCATCAGCCACCTGCTGAGTAAAATCCCCTACGAAGACCTCACGCCTGAGACCATGGTTTTGCCACCCAGGCAGGAAGACTCAGGCTACGTTCGTCCACCCATGAGCGACCAGACCTTCGTGCCTGATTATCCCATTCCGGGGTACTAAACAATTGCGTTCAGGCCGGCTTACGCCCGTAAAAGTTTAAGCCGGCAAAAAATGGGGAGTGGAGCCTGACATTTCAGGCAGGCACGGGCAGGTTGAACAGGCGACAGGCGGCTTGGGTGGTCACCTGCGCCACTTCTTCCACGCTGATGCCCCTCAGCGCCGCCACGCGCTCAGCCACCAGGGCAATGTAAGCCGGCTCGTTACGGGAACCCCGATGGGGGTGAGGCGGTAAAAAGGGCGCATCGGTTTCCAGGAGGATGTGATTCAGCGGCAGGGCGGCCGCCAGCGCGTGTTTTTCCCGCGCGTTCTTATACGTCACTGGTCCGCCAATTCCAAAACAAAATCCAACTTCCAGCAGGGGTGTCGCCTGCTCCAGGCTGCCGTTATAAGCGTGCATGACCCCCGGGGCCTGCTTGAGGGGGCTCTGGGAGGGCAGCGCATGGCACCAGTCCACCAGCATATCCGTCAGGTCGGCGCTCGAGTCGCGCTCGTGGATGATGACCGGCAGCCCCAACCGCGCGGCAAGCGTCAACTGCTCCCGCAGCACGGCTTGCTGCGTATCTTTGGGAGCGTAATCGCGGTAGTAATCCAACCCAATTTCGCCGATGGCCACCACGGCCGGGTTTTTGGCCAGTGCTTCCATTGCGCTGGCGGCGTCTGGCGTCCAGCTAGTGCTGTAATTGGGGTGCACGCCCACCGCCAGGCTCACAAAACCGGGGTACTCAGCGGCCAGCCTCAGTTGCTGAGGCGTGGACTCAAGATCCACGCCGGGGTTGATAATTCTCTGGACTCCGCTGGCAAGCGCCGCGGAAACAACCTCCTGGCGGTCTGCGTCGAAATCCTCAAAGTTCAAATGGCAATGACTGTCGATGAGCATGGTGAACCTCAGCACAAGAATATCATAATCTGTACTCCCAGGCACAGCCTCGCCCAAACCGGGTAAAATGCTGGCATGGAATCCCAACAAGGACCACTTGTCTATGTAGGCATGAGCGGCGGGGTTGATAGTACCGTCGCCGCCTACCTGCTGCGCGAACAAGGCTACACCGTGAGGGGTGTGCACTTGTTGCTCTGGCATGGCCAGGACATCAACCCGGTTGCCGCGGCCGCGCTCGAGCGGGTGCGCCTCGCTGCGGACCAACTGGGCATCCCGCTGGAAGTCCTGGATTGGCAGCAGAAGTTCAGGGCCAGCGTTATTGAACCGTACGTGCGCGACCTCAAGGCGGGGCTCACCCCCAACCCCTGTATCACCTGTAACCGCGCCATCAAATGGGGCGCGCTGCTGGACCACGTGCAGCGCCAGGGTGCCAGCTGGCTGGCTTCCGGGCATTACGCCCGCCTCAAAAAAGATGCGCGCGGCCTGGTGAGCTTGTGGCGCGGAAAAGACCCGGCCAAGGACCAGTCGTACTTTTTGAGTGGCCTGAAGCAGGAAGTCTTCCAGCACATGGTCTTCCCTCTGGCTGAGTACACCAAGCAACAAACCCGCCAAATGGCCTGGTCCCTGGATTTGCCTGATTTTGAAGGGTTGGAAAGCCAGGACTTGTGCTTTTTGGGGCCCGGAGGCCAGGAAGCCTTCCTGCGGGACTACGCCCCCGAACTGCTCGCGCCCGGCGTGATTGTGGACTCAAGCGGAAATCATTTGGGCGAACATGCCGGCCTGCCGCTTTATACCATCGGCCAGCGCAAGAATATTCGCGTGGCCGCGCCCAGGCCGTATTATGTGCTGGCCAAGGATGTGGTTCACAACCGCCTGGTGGTTGGTTTCCAGGACGAGCTCCCCAGGCACAAGTTGCTGGGCACCGACATCAATTGGATAAGCGGCACCACGCCAGACCTGGCCAGGCCTTACGCCGTTAAAATCCGTTCAGCGGCAGCACCTGTAATATCAAGTTTCCAAGTTCTGGGGAATGGTGATATCATTGCCCAACTACAAAAACCTTTACGAGATATCACGGCCGGCCAGCGAATGGTAATCTATGATGGCGACGAGTGCCTGGGGAGCGCGCTGATCATCGACCATCCGGCCAATAACAATTGGGAAGATTAATGAATATATCCACTTTAATTTTTGGTTGGATTGTGGCGACACTGGTTGGCGCTCTGTATCATCTTTGGAAGGATGGGGGCTTTTGGATGTTGGTGGTATATATCATCGCCAGTTGGATTGGTTTTTTCCTGGGTCACCTGGCGGCCAGCAAACTCGGTTTGGACTTTCTCGCGGTGGGTCAGCTCCAAATGGGGGGCGGTATCGTCGGTAGCATCCTCATCTTATTCCTCGCGCATTGGCTTGGAAAGGTGAATCAATCCAGCAAGAGCAATTCCTGACTATGACAGATGATTGGGTAGAGGGGACCGCGAAGGAAGGCGACCTGGTCCAGCTGCAAGGCAGCGGTTACAAGAGCCACATCCTGCGTTTGCAGGCCGGCGCGGTTTTACAGACCCATCGCGGGGTCATCCGGCACGACGACATTATCGGCCAAAAGTGGGGCACCCGGCTGCAATCGCACCAGGGCAATCCCTTCTATCTCTTCCAGCCCGGCCTGGCGGATTTAATCCGCGAGATAAAACGCACCACCCAAATCATGTACCCCAAGGAAATCAGTTACGTGATGATGATTTTGGGCGTAGGCCCGGGCAAGCGCGTGCTCGAGTGCGGTGGTGGCTCCGGCGCGCTCACCACGGCCTTCGCGACCATGGTTGGGGAAGAGGGCAAAGTATACTCCTACGAGCGCAAGCCAGAAATCCAGGCCTTGGCCCGTTCCAACCTGGCGCGCGTCAACCTTGACAGCCGCGTCGTCTTCAAATTGGGGGATGCTGCCGATGGGTTCGAGGAGCGCGATGTCGACGCGCTCTTCCTCGACCTCCCCAACCCCTATGATTATCTGGTCCAGGCTAAAGCCAGCCTTAAAGGTGGTGGCTACCTGGGGATGCTCGTCCCGACAGTCAACCAGGTGGAGCGGTGCCTGCAGGCCCTGCAGCACCACCAGTTCGCTTTTGTGGAAGTCTGCGAAATCCTTTTGCGTTATTACAAGACCGACTGGGATCGTTTGCGCCCCGTGGACCGCATGATTGCGCACACGGGCTACCTCCTGTTTGGCCGCTCGGTGGACCGCCTGGACGCGTTGGAAGAACCGGAAGAAGTGGAAGGAAACGGGGGAGAGCTTTAGGCATGAGCAGCATCGTCTTGCCAGATGACCTTGGCAATCGTCTGCTGGCATTTTCATCCGCACAGGGCGTCGGTCTTGAATACAATTTCCCAAAAGGCACCAAACCCTTCCGCCCGGCCGCCGTGCTGATGGCCCTGCTTTTCCGCGACGGGCAATGGCACCTTCTTTACACCCATCGGGCCGAAAACCTGCATGACCACAGCGGCCAGGTTTCCTTCCCCGGTGGCAGCCGGGAAGCGCAGGATGAAAACATCATCGAAACAGCGCTGCGCGAGTCCTATGAGGAAGTTGGTGTCAGGCCGCAGGACGTCCAAATCATCGGCCAGCTGCCCTCGCTGGAACTGGTTAGTTTCTTTGAAGTCACCCCGGTTGTGGGGGTCATTCCCTGGCCGTATGCGTTCAATATCAGCCATGACGAAGTCGCCCGCCTCTTCACCGTGCCTTTGGACTGGTTGGCCAGGCCGGAGAACCTTGTCTATAAAGACCACCAGCTGATGGGTTCCGCCATCCGGGTGCCCTATTTTGCTCCCTACGAGGGCGAGGTCATCTGGGGCGCGACGGCCAACATGACCGTGGATTTGTTGAAACTGCTTTAACGCTCAGGTACGCAAAGGGACCGCCAAACTGGCGGTCCCTTTGTTGTTCCAGCTCCAAAAGCCAGGGCTTTTGGGTCAGGTGAATTATTCTTCTTCTTCCTTCTTGCCGCGTTCCACCACTTCGGGGGCCTCGACCGCTTCAGCAGCCGGTTCCTTTTCCTGTTCGGAGTAACCGACGGAAATGATAACCTCGGAGGGGTCTGTCAGAACGGTGATTTTGTCACCCAGGTTCAGGGAACCGACGGTAATCAAATCATCCATTGACGCTATCTTGGAGACGTCAACTTCAATCTTGGAAGGCAAATCCTGGGGCAGACATTCGAGTTCGAGCTCGAAGACACCCTGGTTCAGGATGACATCAGCCAGTTTGAGCACGGGGGCTTCGCCAACGAGTTCCAGGCCAACCGTGGTGCGCAGTTTTTCGTTCAGGGAAAGCGCCAGGAAGTCGACATGCGTCAGACGACCGTAAATCACGTCACGCTGGCGGTCGCGCACGATGGCGGTGTGTTTCTCACCGTCAACGTCGATGGTGACCAGGCTGGAAGAGGTCAATTTGGACATGATGAGGGAGGTTTCGTGCGCGGGCATCTGGATTGGGAAAGCTTGCAGATGGCGGCCATAAACCACGCCGGGCAGCCAGCCTTCACGCCGCAGCGCGTTGACTTTCTTGCCCATGACAGTTCGTTTTTGTGCTTTGATGATAATTTCTTCTTTAGACATGTTTTTTCCTTTTTGGAGCGCCTCTCACCTCATCCGAGGTTACCCTCGCTCCGTGAATTTGCTGGAGATCCTTTCCAACGACCCATTATTTTACCCACGAAGGAGAATGGCGTCAAGGAAAATGACGTTAATCATGAACCATAGACGCGTGGAAGCACCAGAATCCGGTAATCTTCCGGAAGCTTCACGCGCTGGCAGGGGTTGAGTCGCCAGCTTGACACCGCCCTTGAACGTGATATTATGCCATTTCGGAGAAATAAATGATGAACAGCTTACCAAATGAACCGCAAGAGTCCATTGAAACCCCATCAGAACCAACAGGCAAAAACGAACCTGGAAAAGTGCCCTCCACTTCCGAAAAAAAACAATCTATCACCTGGATTAAGCAGCCTGCCGCCATTATTTCGCTTGTGATGGTCCTGCTCGCGCTCTTCCTGCTCGCCGATTGGCTCATGAGCGGCAGCAAGCCCGCGCGGACCGAGCCAACGCTCACGCCCTCAGCCACAGCCCCGCTTACCGCGCCTGTGGTCCAGGTGGAGCCCCAGGACCCATCCACCAGCGCGCCCTCGCCCACACCCCTGGAAACCCGCGTGGTCCCAACCCCCACGGCTACGGTGGTGCCCCGTACGGAGGTGATTACCTACACCCTGGCGGAAGGCGATTCCATTTCTTCCGTTGCCGAAAAATTTGGCCTCTGGCCAGAATCCATCATCTGGGCGAACCGCTACGAATTGGGCGACGACCTCAACCTCTATACCCCCGGCAGGCAGATATACATTCTGCCCGTGGATGGCGTTTATCACGTCTGGACGCAGGGCGAGAGCTTGCGCGCGGTGGCCGAGTTTTATGGTGTGACCACCGACGACATCATTGACAACCCGGCCAACCACCTTGACCGGGCCACGCTGGGTGGCCTCACCTCCCCCAACATCCCCGCGGGTACGCACCTGGTGGTGCCTGGCGGCACCATCCCCAACTACTTTGCCGACTCCAGCCTGCTTTCCTACCCGGCTGTGAGCCTGCTCAGGTCCCTTCCCCTTGGCACACCCGAGGATTTCCCCGCGCCGCGTGACCGGGTTGTTGCTTACGAAGTCCAGCCTGGCGAATCGATATTTGGAATCGCTGAAAAGTTCGGCTTGAAGGCCGAAACCGTGCTTTGGGCCAACCGCTACATCATTGGTGATACTCCCGATGGCGTTTATGCCGGCCAGAAACTCATAATCCTGCCCAGCGACGGCGTTTTCCATGCCTGGAGTTATGGCGAAGGCCTCAATGGCGTCGCCAGGAATTACCAGGTGAGCGTGGATACCATCCTGGATGAACCCAGCAACCACCTGGAAACCGCCAGCCTTGGCGACTACAGCCTGCCACGCATCAAGACCGGCACTTTCCTCTTCATCCCCGGCGCGGTGGGTTCCACGCCCTCGTGGGTCACACCCGTTGGCCCGGGCGAGGACGGCATTGGTTCCCATCCGAATGTTTCGTACCTGGGTGCTTTTGCCTGCAACGCGACCGCAAACCAAATGGGCACCGGCTTTTGGCAGCTCCCCACCGGCCGCACCGGAATTTCGGGTTACGAATACAACCCACCGGTGCACAACGGCCTGGATTACGACGGTGAAACCGGCGATGCGCTCTACGCCACCGATAGCGGCGTGGTCATCTACGCGGGCTGGTCGGACCGTGGCTACGGCAACACGATTGTCATCGACCATGGCAACGGCTACCTCTCGCTTTACGGTCACCTTATGGATGGCGGTGTGGCTGTTGGCTGCGGCCAGGTTGTCTATTCAGGCAGCGTCATCGGCTACATGGGTTCCACGGGCAATTCCACGGGCTCCCACCTGCATTTCGAAATCCGCTACAACGGCTCACCCGTCAACCCGCACGGCTTTGGGCTCTAACCACATAATCAAAAAACATAAACAAACAGCCGGCTCCAACCACGGAGCCGGCTAATTTTTTACCTGTTTCCAGGGCGCCTAATCAGCAGGTACCATGCTTTCCGGACCGGATTTCGTGCTGGCGGTCACCACGTCATTCCCCCGCACCAGCGTCCCCAGATAGGGAGCGGTCCCTTCCACGGGGATCCAACCTTCCAGGTTGAATGGCAAAACCTGGTCCGCGGCCGATATCCATTGCCCGTTATATCGTCGGGCAAGGTGCACATGCGTGCCGGTTGCGATACCACCCTCGCAGGAGGGATGGCCAATCTTGTCGCCCTGTTTCAACACCGTGCCCACCCTCACGCGTCCTTCCGCGGCAATGTGTAAGTAGAGAATGGTCCAGCCTGTCCGCTCGTCACCATCGCCATCCAAATCCAGGATGACGGTGCCGGGATCGGTGCGGGCGACGATGCCATCCGCGACCGCCAGCGCGTATTGTTCCGTCTCAACGCAGCCCTGGGTCGGAAGCGGCGGCGCGAAGTCAATCGCGGCGTAGGGCTTTAGCTCGCCCCACCCGGTGTGTGGTCCGCCCGTGTACGCCCAGACCGTCCCGGGTGAGAAGGGCAGGATGAAACGCGGTTGGGTGAGCCCGCCTGGGATGACGGTGGGATTCCGTTGCCAGGGGTCCCCAAACAGCGCCCTGAATGTTTTCGCCAGGCCATCCGGGCCAATCGCCCGCAAATAATCTTCACCATCCAGAAAGAGCGCAAAATAGTGCTGCAGGGCTACTGTGGCCGGATTTTGCCAGGGGTCAATGTTCTCAAGCACGCCACTTAGGTGCGTGATGCTGGTGAGTTCACCCATTTGGTAACGGTAAAACCCGTCGTTCAAAAGCTCTGCCACAAATGAAACCTGCAGGCTCACGCTCTCATGGTCGTTCTCAAAGCCCAGGAACGCGGCTTCGCGGGACGCGTCCCGCTGGGGGTTGCTTAACGCGCCGGTTTGGTATTCGATGAGCGCGATGAGCAGCTTGGGGTTGATGCTGTAATTCTCGGCGTAATAGTTAATCATCCCGGCCGCGTCCCGGTTCTTTTCCTGGATTTGCACTTTGTAGTGCTTGAACCAGCCCGGGGTCAGGTCCAGGAAGGCCGGCAGGTCAAAATCGACCACGTCTGGTCCATACACAAAGGCCGAGTCTGGGATAATTTGGAAGTCTGTGCCCCACAGCGGTTTGTAGTAGATGGGCATTTTCATGCTGTAACCTGGCGGCAGGGTGGTGATGTCTTTGGGAATATCCGGGTTGGAAAAGAGGATTTCTTGGGGCGTCGTGCCAAAACGCGAGGCCAGGATAGGCAGCGTATCCCCGCTTTGCGCCACATAGTCCACCAAGGTGCCAGGCGCGTATACCGGCCGTTCGTTGAAGGGTGTCGCGGTCGGCAGAGGCTCTTCAGCCGTCTGGGTCGAAGCCGAAATGATGTATTTCGGTCGTTCTGTCCCACACCCGCTGATAAGCAGTCCCAACGCCAAAAGTAAGCTAAAGGTTTTGTACAATTTATGTGCTGGTGTAATCATGCCAAACCCCCGGAAAACGGGGTCAAGCCCAAACTATACCACAAGGGTAAAAAGCCATCATTGCCCGCGCTGGATTTGAGAGATATACCCACCAACCAGGCTTGCCTTGATAATCTGGTCGCCTTTAACCAGCCAGCCACCGAGTTCACTTGTCCCGGCCTTGGCCTTCCAACCTTCCAGGTTGAAGCTGAGCGGTCCTTCGGCCGGCACCCACTCGCCGTTGTATTTGCGAACGAAGTGCAAATGCGTGCCTGTGGCAATCCCGCCCTCGCACGAAGGATGGCCGAGCTTGTCGCCTTTTTCCACCCAGGTCCCAACCGGGACGCGGCTCCAGGAGGCGATGTGCAGGTAAATCAGGTTCCAGCCGGTTTGTTCGTAGCCATCCCCATCCAGGTCGAGCACCACGGTTCCATTTTCGGAGCGTACCACCAGGCCGGCCGCGGAGGCCACCACCCAGGCGTAGTTGGTTTCACAGCCCGGCGCGCTGCTGGGAGGCGCGAAGTCCAGCGCCGCGCGCACATCCGCCGCGCCCCAGGCCGCGTGCGGCCCAACCGTCATGGACCAGATGATATTCTCCTGGAAGGGAAGGATTAATTCCGGCTGTAGCACGTCCGGCGTAAACAGGGGCTCATAATCCTGGGCGGTCACCCAGGGGTCGCCAAACATGTTTTGGTAGGTGCCTAAAATGCCATCCTGGCCGTATAAAACCGCCGCCCAGTTCTCAAAGTTGAACTTTTGCGCATAGTAGGACATTAACCCGACTGTCCCGCAGTTGAGCTCGGAAGCCAGGCGTAAAACCGTGCCATCCGGGAAGGTCAGCACCACCATGGTGCCTTCACGCCAGCCATAATAGCCGGTTTCAATCATGCCCGCGGCGGTTTCCAGTTGCCGGTACAAACCCACCCGGCCTTCTTCCTGGAGCCCCAGCGGAAATTGCAGTCGGAACTCATTTTCAGGCGCGTCGTAAACCCAGTGGCTTTCGTATTCCAGCAGTGTCAGCAACAGCCGGGGATGGATGGAGAATTCCAGGGCGATTTTCTTGATGATGTCGGCCCCGCTCATCACACCGTTGCCATACACGTACTCCTGGTAGCTGGCAAGGAAACCGCCCGCTTCGTTCACAAAAGCATTCATGTCAAAATCGATGGAGGAGGGGGAGTTAACCACTTCACTGTCCGGTAATAGCTTTAGGCGAGAGCTGGTCTCTTCCAAACGCGAGGGGATGAGCAATAGTTGGCCTTCGGGGATGAAACCTTCTGCCGGGATTGGGGCGGTGGAGGTGATGTCGGTCACCTCAACGCCAAACCGGACGGCCAAAACGCCGATGCTATCGCCGCTTTGGGCGTAGTACAGGATGGGGGCATCCTTTTCGTATTGGATTTTGGCTGCCTGCGTGGGGATGCTGGCGGGAATGGTGGGCGTGGGTTCAACCGGTACCGGCGTAACAGACACTGGTAGCGTGGCGGTGGGCTCCGCCGCGTAGATGGCCGCCTGGATGGGTGTACTGGTCCCTGCCGGGGCCAGGATTGGCGCGCCCGCGGAGGGGGCATCATCCGGCCTGGCCTGCGGTCTGCCGGTTTCGTAAGCCAAAAAACCGCCGCCGAAGATGGCAATGGCAAGCAGTCCCAAGATCAGTCGGTTCTGCCGCTGCCTTCTTTCGCGCTGGACGCGTTGGAGGTGATTGAGTCTACCTGCCGATTTGGTTGAAATCGGCACGGCCATTGAAAGCTTCAATGGTTTGTCCATCTTTTGTTAGGTATCCATCGTATACACTGCCCAGGCTCGAAGCGACCCAGCCGCCCAGGATGAATGGCACGTCCCCATCCGCCGCGATCCAAACGCCGTTATATCGGCGGGCGATGTGAAAATGCGTGCCTGTTGACACACCTCCCTCGCAGGAAGCGTAACCAATCAAATCTCCTTCTTTAACATTCCTGCCGGCCGGAATCCGGTCCCGCTCGGCAATATGCATGTACAGGATTGTCCAGCCGGTATGCTCGGAACCGTCCATATCCAGGTCCAAAACCACCGCACCATTGCCAGACCTGACGATTTGGCCATCCGCCACGGCTACCACTGGCGTTTGGCTTTCAAAGCAGCCGTAATCTTCCTCGGTGCCGGGAGGTGCAAAATCCAGGGCAGCCCAGGTTGAACCGGTACCCCAACCCCAATGGGGTCCGCCGGTGTAAGACCAAACGTCCCCAGCAGCCAGTGGCAGTTCCAGCTCCGGTTGCTGTAAGTCGGCCGGCAGTAGCGGTTCATAGGTGAAGGCGAAGGGATTGCCGAAAATCGCGTTGTATGTGGCATACAGGCCACTCTCGGCCACAGCCACCTTCCACTCAGGTTTTCCAAGCAGCAGGCCCAAAAAATATTGCACGGCGGCTGTTCCAGCGTTAATGGTGGGGTCAATCCTCACCACCTCGCCATCCGCCAGTGTCCACACTGCCACGGCCTGGTTTTCCCAAAGCGTGTAACCGCGGGTCAGCTCGTTGGCTGCCCAGCCGAGTTGTTTGTACAGACCTTTGTAATTGGTGTTCTTGAATCCCAGCGGATAGCTTTCGGAAACGCCCGCTTTTGAATTGCCCTTCAACCAGCCGCTTTGCTGTTCAATCACCACCAGCAACAGGCGTGGGTTGACGGAAAAATTATCCGCCACTTCCTGCACGATTTGCGTGCCCGTGAGCGAGCGGCCATCCTCAATTTCTTCCTGGTATGCCTGCAGCTTGCCATTGAACTGCCAGATGACGCCCGCCACATCAAAACCGACCATGGATGGACCGTAAAAAACCTCAGAATCCGGCACCGTTTTGAAGGCGGTCGCGAGTTCGTTGGCGCTGGCTGGCGGGATGGTGAGCACCTGGTCAGGGGTTATCAGGCTGGGGTCTTCCAAATCATTCACTTTCAGGATTTGGGCCACCGACACCTGGTGCCGCATGGCAATGGCGGCCAGGTTGTCACCCGAAACAACCGTGTATAGGGTGGATTCGGTGCGCAGCGTGGGCAGCGCGGCAGGACTGTTGGCTGTCGGCGTGGGCCCGGCGGGAGCTTGTGTCAGCGTGACCCGCGGGATGGGGGTCTCGTAGGGTATGGGTGTGTGGGTGGGTTGGTTCAATGCGGCGGGCAGCGTGGCCGAGGAAATCGGCGCGGCTGGGTTGTCATCTCCCGAAGGCACGCGCCATGGGTCATATTGCGTGATCGGCCTGAAACAACCGGTCAGGAAGGCCAGGCACATGACCAGAATCAGGCAGCCGCGGCCAAAGCCAGTTCTTAGGCATTGGCCGGTGTGAAAGGGCGTGCATGGAGAGGTTTTCTGCCCGTGTTTCATTCCACAACACGTTACATTATTCGTGCCAGAAGCGGGCATAAATCGAAATGATTAACTATTTATTTGCACTTAACAGGCACTGGAATATTCAACCAAGCCCGCCATTGACGTCTGCGGGTTTTGGGGTGGCAGGGTGGTGGACAGAAGGACTTAACCTGTAATTAACACTGGACAAAACCAGTTGACTGTGTTATTATCACAATTGTGAGTTCATTCATGCAAATGTGAATCAAGGGAGCGCTGATGGCCGAAAAATGGCAACGAAAAGGTCGCCTCGACCTCCTCGCGGATGTCGCTGAGCTTTACTACCTCAAAGGCGCGAGCCAGGCAGAAATTGCCCAGGAACTGGGCGTGACCCGCTCAATGGTTTCCCGTATGCTCACCGATGCCCGTGAACATGGCATGGTAAAAATCCAAATCGAACGTCCCATCAACGAAAATACCGACCTCGAACAAAAGCTGGTCAGGCGTTTCAAGTTACAAAAGGCCATTGTTATTGAAACCCTCAATAACCAAAACCGCCTTTCAGTCCTGGCCAGGGCGGCCGCGCGTTACCTGGCCGAATCCCTCGAACCAGGCCAAATCCTTGGCACGTCCTGGGGGACGGCTATTAGTGCCACTGCCGATGAGCTTCACCTCAACACGCCCATTCCGGGCGTCCGGGTTGTGCAGCTCTTGGGCTCATTGGGCGCGAGGATCAAGGTTTACGATGGTCTTTCCATCGTCAGAAGGCTAGTTGAAAAACTGGATGGCGAGGGAATCTATCTGAACGCGCCGCTCCTGGTTGAAAATGAAGAAGTGGCCGAAATCCTGCTGGCCAGCAGGGGCGTGCAGGAGACGCTGAACTACGGCTGCCAGGCCGATGTGGCCTTGCTGGGTATCGGCAGCACCAGTTTCGACTACTCACCCTATTACCTCGCTGGGCATGTCTCCCAGGAGGAATTGCTGGAAATGGTCGCGCAAAAGACGGTAGGGGATGTCTGCGGTATCTTCTTTGATATCAATGGCAAGCTCACTTACCCTGAACTGCAGAAACGCATTATTGGGATTGACATCGATAAGTTCCTGAAAATACCCGTTCGGTTGGCCGTGGCGGGTGGGCCTGAAAAGATTAATCCGGTCCTGGGCGCTTTGCGTGGGAATTACATCAATACTTTGGTGACCGATGCCAATACGGCCCAGAGTGTACTTATTCAATCATAGGTTCGACAATAAAAACGAAGGATTGAGGAAAAAATATGGTCATGTGGAAGAAGGAAGAGTTTGATAACTATCAAACCACGGATGTCCTGGAGACCGCCAATCGGTTGGGACTCGAAAAAGAAAAGCTAATTGAGATGTACCGCACGATGATGAAAATCCGCTTTTTCGAAGAGATGGCCGATAAGCAATACGCGCTGGGCAAGGTCCATGGCACCATGCACCTGTCAGCCGGTCAGGAAGCGGTCGCTGTGGGCTCCGGGTTTGCTATCAAAAAAAGCGACTACCTGCTCAACCACCACCGCGGGCATGGGCATTTCATTGCCAGTGGCGCGGATGTGAATAAGATGATGGCGGAATTCCTGGGCAAAGACACCGGCTATTGCCGCGGTCGTGGCGGTTCGATGCACATCGCCGATGTGACCGCCAACAACCTTGGTGCCAACGGCATCGTCGGCGGCGGCCTTCAGCTGGCCGTGGGCGTTGGGATTGCCATCCAGATGCGCAAAACCGACCAGCTGGTCCTCACCATCTTTGGCGATGGCGCGGCGAACGAGGGCATCTTCCACGAATCCCTCAACATGGCCGGCATCTGGGACCTTCCCATTCTTTACCTGTGCGAAAACAACCAATA
>Ga0116171_10000975_pt1 | contig 29555 bp, 17 predicted proteins | sample AD_JPNHW2_MetaG_FD_89798 | JGI IMG/M metagenome (GOLD analysis project Ga0116171, IMG submission 89798) | Active sludge microbial communities of municipal wastewater-treating anaerobic digesters from Japan - AD_JPNHW2_MetaG | ecosystem: Engineered > Bioreactor > Anaerobic > Digestate | place...
CTGGCTTTTTTAGTGGCTGGTATCGTTGCATGCGATACAGCTGATCAGGATGTTAGTCCAGTTGTAAGCACTGACGGTTATCCGACGGCTACATTTACTAACGTTACCGGTTCTACTTCAATTAAGGAAGGAGATACTCTTGTATATAAGGTGACAACGGATAAACCGATTGATAGATCAATCACTTTCACCTTGAAAGTAAAAGGTGGAACAGCTAATCAAGATGATTATCAGGCAGCATCAGCAGTACTTCAGCCTTATACTACAGAAGCATACATGTATATAATCGCTGTTAATGACGGGTTCCCTGAAGTAAGTGAAAATCTTCAATTCGAGATAGGAGTATATACTATTTCTAATAGGTATATATTGAATCCCAAAACCGTATTTGAGAATGTTGATCTCACTATTGTAAACAAAAATGATCCAACTCTATTGACTGTTGTTTTTGGTTGGGATACAAAAGATGATATTGATATGGTGACTTGGAGCGATACACCAACTAATCCACATACTGAATGGGGAGATAAAGGCGCGACTGCCTCTAATCCTGAAACAGACAAGTCAATTTGGCTTTCAGATCCTGTTGGGACATACTATGTAAATGTCCTAGACTATGGTGCAGATCCGTTCAATTATACTTTTACAATTGGACATCCTGATGGATCTGTTCAGATCATTGAAGGTAAATTTGACAGAACTGTTACTACTTACACAAATGATGCATGGACTGCATGGGGTGGGTCTTATAGTTCATTTAGAGTTCTAAAGGTTGTTAATGATGGTACTAAATTTACTGTAACAGCTTTATAAACGGGATTCGCTTATCTTATAAAAAGAGGCTGACTCATTGAGGTCAGCCTTTTTTTATGGTATAAACTTTTTAGTTTCACGGGTAGCGCTTTTTCCCTGGAGCAGAGAGGATGAGATTCCTCGCCTCACTTCGTTCCGCGCCGGAATGACAGGGAAAATGTTTGGGATAGAGGGAAGCAGTAGGCAGTAGGCTACAGCCTCTTACTCTATTCTTAATCTTACAAGTTCCAGCCTGGTACTGGTAACCTTAATGACCTTAACAGTTCTGACTTGTGGCAATTAGTGCGGTAGAAGGTTCCATATTTCAATTAAGGGATTCTGTGATTGTACACAATTTCTAAAACAGAAAAAATAGATTTGAAAATTCCTTTTATTAGACTATCCTGGAAATGTGATTCTGTAATTTCTCATACTTAAAATTTAAAATTTCTCACATATAACTGGAAGACATCACAAAAACCTAAGAGAACTCCAACAGGGATAGTATAAAATTGGAAATTGTATGCTTTTTCTCTCATTTTGATTCGCTTAGCTTTAATGAATAAAAACGGCACCGGAAGGTGCCGGATATGAATAACCACGGGTCAACAACCCGTGGTACCAGATACCACAGAAGATCTCTCAGTGCCGAAGGTGCTGAATAGCCTATTAAGGAAAGTACATCTCATCAAAAGAAATCCATGAATCAATTAATAATCTTCGATATTCATCCTTAAATGTCTCTTTTCTGTGATGTTCCTGCTGATTTTTAATATACTCTATGATATTTCCGGCATCAAGATATGAACATGTAAAGGCTCCGTACTTTTCAGACCATCCTTTAAAAGATGGAAATAAACCACTATTCTTCATCCACACAGAAGAACTCACTTTTATGTCTCTTATAAAATCAGCAAGTGCAATAGAAGGGTGTATGTCAGTAAGAATATGCAGGTGATCATCTACACCGTTAATTCTATAGAGATGAGAAATTTTATTTTTAATTATACCACTAATTATTCACCCCCTTTCGGGGATGTATGTGATTTGTGGTATTCCAAACCCCGAGTTGTTGACTCGGGGTTATTCACATTTAGCCGCTATCGCGGTTGACTTCTTTATGAGTACTTTCAAATTATCTCGATCCCTTTTGTTGCAATTGGCAGAGAATAAACAAATCAATTCCCTGTGTTTCGGTAATGCCACATATGACTCTCCCGTTTACGTCTTTTAATTTGGTTTTCAGCAGTATTGCCAGGAAAAACATCGTATGTTAAAGGGAATCATGATTGTTTTACAAGCAGACCAATAATAATTTGCTACTATTGTGATTCGCGTAAGGTAAAAAAAAGAGGTTAGTGCGATAAAAATTAAAATTGTGTTTTTATGTTATTCATTTTCAATTACATAAAAAATCATTGCAATTGAACCTGAAAATGTCACGTGTCTGGAATAAATAAAGCCTCTACAGCCTCTACAGCCTCTACAGCCTCTGATGCCCTTACTCTATTCTTAATCTTACAAGTTCCAGTCTGGTACTGGTAACTTTAATGACCTTAACCGTAATATTTTTAATCCTTATAACTTCATTGTTTTCAGGAATACTTCCGTGATAAAATAAAACCATACCTGCAAGCGTCTCATAATCATCTTTTTCAGGCAGGTTGAAATGATATTTACTGTTAAGATAATCTATCTCAAGACGTCCTGAAAAGATAAATTCGGTATCATTAATCTTTTTCTCTATAAGCTCATTGATATCATGTTCATCCTCAATATCGCCAACGATCTCTTCAAGAACATCTTCAAGTGTTACCATTCCTGATGTTCCGCCGAATTCATCGACAACAAGCGCAATACTCTTCTTTTCGTCAACAAATAGTTTCAGAAGTTTATTTGCAGACATTGTCTCCGGTACAATAGCCAGCTTTCTGATAGAGGATTTAATATCAGAAGGATTCCTGAAAAGATCCTTTAATTCAAAATAGCCAATGATATTATCAATAGAGTTCTCGTATACCAGTATTCTTGAGAATCTTGTTTCGATGAACTTATCTTTAAGATCATTTATAGGTTTGTTGCATTCAATTGCGGCAATCTCTGTCCTTGGGATAAGACATTCCCTGAGCTTTATATTGGAAAAGTCGAGGGCATTCTGAAATATCCTTATATCGTTACGGTCAGATTCCGGTTCCTCTTCACTCTGTTTGCTGAGATTGACGAAATGATCGAGATCTACCTTGCTGAAAACCAGGTTTTCCTGTTTCTTCTTACCCGGGCCTACCTTGAAAAATATGCTGATCAGCAGGTTTGATAATACCAGGGTGAATTTGCTTAAGGGATAAAAGAGATAATAGAAAATCAGTGTGGGTATGCTGAAGGCCTTGAGAAAAAAGTTTGGTGAAATGATAAATATGGTCTTTGGAAGAAATTCGGCAACAAACAATATTAAGCCGGTTGATATTAATGTGTTTATAATAAGGATCAGGACATCAGATGGTATAAATTGTGACAACAAAGGTTGGAAAAGGCTCGAAAAAATAAGGCCATAAATGACAAGTGCAATGTTGTTGCCAATCAACATTGTGGCAATGTACTGACCGGGATTGTTTGTAAAGAGTTTTAATATTTTTGATCCGAAAGCCTCCTGTTTTCTTTCAAGCTCAATGCGAAGCTTGTCAGATGTAATAAATGCTATTTCCATACCGGAGAAGAACGCGGAGAATATTATTGCTAAAAATATTATCAGGACCCCGTTCATTTTGCAGAATTATCTCTGTTTTTTTCTCTGGTCGTGTCTTATCCATGCAAAACTAAAACAGACAAGAGCCATTAATACAAATAATAAAATCTTACTTCCGCCATTTGTAATTGCAAACCTTATGCCAGCAACAACCGACAGGACACCTGTGGCAATCCAGATAATTTCAAGTGCAAGGAGAGAGCTATTTTTCATTTTTGAGGTATATTGTGGCTTTTACTTTCCTTATTTTGCGGTCGGTCAGATGGGAATTAGACTCAAATCCTGTTCCCATTATTATCTGGTCCTCGCTCGTTATCTTTACAAAACGGTCGGTATAAATCAGGTCTTTGTCCTGATCCCAGAATAAAAGCTCCGTCTCAAGTTTGTCATTTTTCTCATTAATAACAACCACACTATCACGAAGCTCCCAAAGAGCCTTTTTGTTGCTGTATTTTGCATATTTTGCTACAACTGAACCGGCAGAGTCCTTCTGACTGTTAAAGTAGTAAACCTTTATACCTGACACAAATTCATTATAGGGATCGTCAGAGTTACTATACTGTTCCAGGATAGGAGAGACCATCACAAGCTGTAATTTCCCCGAATCAGTGAAAAAAGTCTGAAAATTCTTTACTGTAATAGAAGGAAGCGATAGTAGGTCAATATTTTTAATGGTTTCAACTTTACTTTCACACGAAACGTAAAATAAAGAAATCAGTATCAGGGCAGATGTGAAAAGTCTGTTACGCATTGTACTCAAGAATGAAGTTTAATCCACTGACAACAATGTCAGGTAACCAGGTAAAGTTATGTTCAATCTTATTCTTAAGATATTCACTGTCCCCGCCTGTCAGCACGACTTTAAAGTCAGTGTGTTTTTTCTCGAAGGCGCGAATATACTCATTTATTTCATAAGTAATTCCGGTTACAACTCCAGCCATTATAGCATCGTTTGTATTACGTCCGGGAGAGGTATAATTATCCGCAGGAGATACCAATGGCAGTTTCCCGGTGAATCTGTTCAGAGCTTTGAATCTCATATTTAACCCGGGGGATATATTACCGCCTCTGTAAATATTCTCCGACAGGAACTCGTAAGTTATGGCTGTTCCGGCATCAATGATAAAGACATCTTTACCCGGGAATTCGGCATACGCGCCTGCCACGGCCGCAATTCGGTCAGGACCAAGCGTCTCGGGCGTTTCGTAATCTATACTGAAAGGGAGTTTCGACTCATGTGAAAGGAAATGAACAACCGGGTAATTTGTTTTAAAAATATCAATAATAAACTCCGGAATATCTTTTACAGAGCAGACAATCGCTTTATCAATATGATACTTCGACATCTTTTTATGGAGCTTTTCAAAGCTGAACTCTTTTGTCCTGAAAAAGGCAATTTTCGTCCGGCCATCGTATACAGCCATTTTTGAGCTGGAATTACCTATGTCAAATACCAGGTTCATATTATTATGTATTAAAACACAAAGGTAATAAAAACTGATGTAAGTGCCTAGAGTGGCTGGAGTTTGGAGTATTTAATGATAAACACTTCAGTAACTCAATAATCTATCCATCTTTCATATGGTCGGTAAGGATATCATTGAGGATCTGGGTGGCAGACTTTACAGATTTTACATTGGAAATGGTCAGGCTTAGTTTTGACTCTTTCTGTTTTACCGTCATCTGTTTCTGTTTTTTATTTACATAATTCATTATTGAAACAAAAAGAGTACTACGGTAAAATGCTGAATGAGGATCTGATACAAAGTGAGCAATAAGAAGATTGTTTTTCAGTAAGATTTTCTCAATGCCAAGCTTTTGAGCGATCCATTTTACCCTGACAATATCAAGAAGTGCCGCAGCAGGTGGAGGGATGGCTCCAAACCGGTCAACCAGCCTTTTTTCAAATTCCTGCAATGATTCTTCATTTCCAAGGTCATTCAGCTCCTTGTATAATCTTATTCTTTCTGAGATGTTTGATACATATTCGTCGGGGAACATGATCTCCAGATCAGTATCTATTTGAAAGTCGGACACATATTGTTTTTCGTGTTCCTGTTTAACTTTAACGGGTGTTTTAGTCTGATTTCCACCAGATACAGGTTCCATCACTTCTGAGTCTCTTAATTCGTTCAGAGCTTCATTCAGTATTTTCTGATAAGTCTCAAACCCCACATCGGCAATAAATCCGCTTTGTTCTCCTCCGAGCAGATTTCCGGAGCCTCTGATATCAAGATCCTGCATCGCAATATTAAAGCCGCTTCCGAGTTCCGAAAATTCTTCAATAGCTTTCAGCCTTCTTTTTGCCTCATGTGTAAGTGTATCAAATGGCGGGGCAAGAAGGTAACAGAATGCCTTTTTATTTGAACGGCCTACCCTGCCTCTTAACTGATGCAGCTCCGACAGGCCGAAGTGATGAGCGTCGTTTATGAAGATTGTGTTGGCATTGGGAATATCCAGTCCCGATTCAATAATAGTGGTGGCAATAAGTACATCATAATCGCCCTGGATAAAGTTGTACATCACATCCTCCACATGGCTTCCTTCCATCTGTCCGTGTACCACGGCCGTTTTGACATTCGGGCATATACGGTTGATCTCTGCCTGTATCTGTTTAATATTTTCAACTCTGTTGTGAATAAAAAAGACCTGTCCGTTCCTGGATATCTCATATTCAATACCTTCTTTGACAATCTCTTCATTGAAACCATACAACTCGGTTATTATTGGCATCCTGTTGGGAGGCGGAGTACTTATGATTGAGAGGTCACGGGCTCCCATCAGTGAGAACTGCAGTGTACGCGGGATAGGTGTGGCTGTCAGTGTCAGTGTATCAACGTTGGCTTTAAGTTTCTTGAGCTTCTCCTTAACCGAAACACCGAATCTCTGCTCTTCATCAATTACGAGGAGCCCAAGATCTTTGAACTTCACCTCTTTACCGACAATCTTGTGGGTGCCTATTATTATGTCGATCTTTCCTTCTGCCAGTTGTTCAAGGATATTTTTCTGATCTGCAGCTTTCCTGTGACGGCTCAGGTATTCAACCCTGCAAGGGAAACCCTTAAGACGTGCTGCAAATGTCTTGTAGTGCTGAAAAGCCAGGATGGTTGTTGGTACAAGCACAGCTGTCTGTTTACCGTCGGTGGCTGTTTTGAAAGCGGCCCTTATTGCAATTTCGGTTTTGCCAAAACCCACATCACCACAAACCAGCCGATCCATAGGATGGTCAGCTTCCATATCCTCTTTTACTGCAATTGAAGCTTTGAGCTGATCGGGAGTATCCTCATAAATAAATGAAGCTTCAAGTTCGCGTTGAAGGTAAGAGTCGGGGGAAAATGAATAGCCTGGTGATGCCATTCTCTTGGCATAAAGGAGGATAAGATCTTTGGCAATATCTTTTACTTTATTTTTTGTAGTCAGCTTCAGTTTCTGCCAGGCTCCTGAACCAAGTTTGTATATCTTGGGGGGTGCATCATCTTTCCCCTTATATTTCGATATCTTATGCAGAGAATGGATACCTACATATAGTATATCATTGTCCCTGTAAACAAGTTTTATTGCTTCCTGTAACTTCCCGTTGACTTCAATTTTTTCGAGTCCTCCAAACTTACCAATTCCATGATCGATGTGTACGACATAATCGCCAGGATTAAGTCCTGTAAGCTCTTTTACAGAAATACTCTCTTTCTTTTTGAAGTATCCCCTTATCTTGAATTTATGGTATCTGTCAAATATCTGGTGATCGGTAAACACTGAGATCTTAAGATCGTGGTCAGTAAAACCGCTGTGAAGATTAAGCAGCAGGGGAATAAAATGTGCTTCTGGATTTATTTCTGCAAAGATATCCCTGAGTCTTTCAATCTGTGACTCACTTTCTGAAACTATATATGTTGCGTAACCTTCTGTATCATTCGAAAGAAGCTTCCCTGTAAGTAGCTCAAAATTTTTATTAAAAACAGGCTGGAGTTCGGTATGGAACCCGAATATAGCCTCAGGCTCAAACAGGCTTTGTCTTCCAAACTCGAGGACCCTGAACTTTTTGCATTCTTCAATGAATCTGTTCCCGGTAATCACAATATCTTTCTTGTCGGTTATCTGACCTGATTCTTCCCTCTGATTGGTCTGTTCGAAGATGTTATTGATTTTTTCCTTTATGTAAGCGGCATCCTCAATCCATATAAGTGACGATGGTGGCAGAAAGTCGGTAAAGCAATCATTTACCTCTTCGATTGATATATCCTGTATGTTAGGGATTACAGATATCTGCTTGTGAACACTTACCGACAGCTGATCGTCAGTATTGAACGATCGTATCGTATCGACCTCTTCACCAAAGAAATCTATCCTGTAAGGGAGATCGGCTGAATATGAAAAAACGTCGGCAATGCTTCCCCTGATAGAATACTGACCGGGTTCATAAACAAAGTCGGTTCTCTTGAAATTATATTCATGGAGCACCTCCTCCAGAAACTCGAGAGAGATCTTATCCCCTTTACTTATGTTAAAAGTGTTTTTTTTCAGGTTTCTGCGACTCATTACCTTCTCCATAACCGATTCCGGATATGTTACGATTATGCCCTTCCTCTTCCCGGAAGCCAGATGGTTCAGGACTTCTGTCCGGAGAACAATATTTGCAGGTTCTGTCTGTGCATACTGAACCGAGCGTTTATAGGTGGAAGGGAAGAAGAAAACTGATTCATCACCAAGCAATGAGACAAGATCATTATAGAAATAGGCAGCATCCTCTTTTTCGGGAATCACTGCCAGGTGGGTGGTCTGAGTTTTTTGAAATATCAGTGACATTGCCATCGCCCTCGAAGAACCAGTAAGTCCTTCAACACGGAATGTACTTTTCTTATCAGCATTTATTGTTTCAATAAGGGCAGGTACCTCAGGATGGCTGTTGCAATGAGCAATTAGTTCGTTTTCTTTCATTTGTCGTTACGAGACGGCAAATTTAATATCTATTTCCTGAAAATCCTTTCAGCTCTGAAAACTCATGTAAAAAATTGTCTCTTTGAATGGCACCGACTTTACTTTCAGACTGCCTCCATGAGCTTTCATTATCTGCTTTGATATGCTTAGACCAATGCCTGATCCGTTTTCGTGTGTTGTAAAAAACGGAATAAATATTTCTTCAATGTTTTCATTACTGATCCCCGGCCCATTATCGGCAACTGAAATTTCAGGGTACCTGTTCTGATCAAGAGATGCCAATATCCTGATCTTCCCATGAGGGTTGTTCTCATTGGCTTCAAAAGCATTTTTAACCAGATTTATAAGTACCTGTGAAATAAGGTTTTCATCGCCAAATATATCAAAGTCGTTCCCCTCTACGGCAAATGACAGGTCGGTGTTGTTTTTCCTCTCAACCGAACTATATAATATATGCACACGTGATAAAAGATCGGATACTTTAAATAATTTTTTGTCAGGCTTGGGTATGCGCGTGAGTTTTCTGTACGATTCCACGAAAGACATAAGTCCCTTGCCCTGTTCACGAATAACATTAAGTCCCTGTATTGTTGTTGAGATAGTTTTTTCATTTACTTCACCAGGAATGACAGGTCCGTTTTCGGTACAGTAAAAATGGCTGAGACTTTCTGAAAGTGATGTAATGGGAGTTATCGAGTTCATTATTTCATGCATCAGCACTTTAATCAGCTTCATCCACGATTCGAGCTCTTTTTCATCAAGTTCTTTTTTGATATCCTGTAATGACAGGATGGTTATATTCTCATCTTTTGCCTTGAATTCAGTGGCTTTCAGTGATAGTTGTGTATCACCCTTTTCTGTGGAAACGGCAATTAATCGTCTTCCTGATGGCCCGATGTTCTTTATTGCCTGATAGAGCCGTTTATCTATCCTCTCAATCTGCTGCAGATGAGTCAGAACATCTGTAGAGAGCAGCTTTTTTGCAGATGAGTTGGCCTGTAGAATAAAACCATTATTATTAAAGGTAATGATTCCGGTTGCAAGGTGTTCGAGCAAGGTCTGAAAATATTGCTCCTGCTGCCTGTTCTCAATTTTCAGCTGTTGAATCTGTTGATTTACTCTGTTCATGCTCTGGTACAGTTCCCTCAGGCTTTTGTTTTTCAGATCAGCCGGGAAGGAGAGATTTGAATCATCATTTCGAACAGCATCAAAAAAGAATTTAATCTTTCTGTTCAGGGAGTTAAGATAAATGATGAGATTTACCGAGACAGCAATTATTATTAAGGAACAGGTAACTGAGAATATTACAGGCTGACCCGTAGTAAGAAAATAACCCAGAAGGGCAGAGATAACAACAATAAGTATTATTCTGATAATGATGTTTAATGACAGATCTTTACTTATCATTGATCGGATTTTTTAAGTTTATTATACAATGTCTGCCTGGTTATTCCAAGCTGGTCAGCTGCAGCAGAGAGGTTCCCGTTATTTTTTTCAACAGCCTGCTGTATCATCAGCTTTTCCATCTCATCAAGTGTCTTTGAAGCATCAGATAGTTTACCATTGGTAATCTGTCTCATATAGAAATCCTCAGGTTTAAGTACGGTGTTATCACTTAAAATGACAGCTTTTTCAATAGTATGCTGAAGTTCCCTTATATTACCCGGCCATGAGTATTTCATCAGTTTATCCTGAGCCTGGCTGTTTATCCTGAGATTTGACTTATTATATTTTGATGAATATTTTTTGAGGAAGAAGTCAGAAAGAACTAGGATGTCTTCACCTCTCTCCCTGAGAGGCGGTACCTCTATCTGAATGGTATTTATCCTGTACAGAAGATCTTCACGGAACAATCCTTCACCTACCATTGATTCAAGGTTCTTGTTTGTTGCGCATATCAGGCGTATATCGACAGGTATGGGCTGATTAGATCCTATACGTGAGACCTGCCTGTTTTGTATTGCTGTCAGAAGCTTGGCCTGAAGATGAAAAGAGAGGTTCCCTATCTCATCAAGAAACAGGCTCCCTTTATTGGCCACTTCAAATTTACCTGGCTTGGATTCCTTTGCATCCGTAAAAGAACCTTTAACATGACCAAAAAGTTCGCTTTCAAAAAGAGTCTCAGTTATTGCCCCCATGTCGACAGTTACAAGGACTTCGTCAGTACGATCAGACAGGCGATGTATTTCTCTGGCAATCAACTCCTTTCCGGTACCGTTTTCGCCTGTAATCAGCACGTTGGCGTCGGTTTTTGCCACTTTTCGTACCATTGCCAGTACATGCATCAGTTGTGGTGATGTTCCGATAATATATTTCTGATCACGGTTTATTTCATTCTTAAGCACCTGCTCTTTTTCCTTAAGCTGGAGGACCTCTTTTCTAGAAAGGTTAAGTTGAATTGCCGACCTGAGTGTGGCAATAAGTTTCTGATTATCCCACGGTTTGAGGACAAAATCAGTTGATCCTGTCTTAAGTGATTTGACTGCCAGCTCAATATCGCCATAAGCTGTCATCATTACGACCGATACTTCGGGATGCTTCTCCTTGATTCTTCCCAGCCAGTAGATACCTTCATTACCGGTATTGTTCCCGGCATTGAAATTCATGTCGAGAAGTACAAGGTTGTATTCTCTCTTTTCGAGTTCAGATAATATCAGGTTAGGATTGTATAACGACGTAATGCTTTGAAATTCAGATGAGAGAAGAATTTCAAGAGTGCTCAGAATATTTTTGTTGTCGTCAACAACAAGGATGTTCCCTTTTGTCATCGTATGTTTTTATTAAAAATAGACATTTTCAAAATCCAATTTATAAAAGTGTAAAAATATTTTACACAATGATGTAAATAAATTTTACAAAACCCACAAGGGACTTAAGTGTAAAAATCAGATAGTCAGTTTGATAATTTTATGGCACCATTTTGGCATTGCAAAAAGAAAATCGTTTAGAAGATGAGAAGGCAAATAGTGACGTTAATTTTTATTTTTTCAATTTTACAGGTCTCAGGGCAGCAGAAATGGACGCTGGAAGATTGTATAAGGTATGCTGTTGAAAACAACCTGGCAGTTAAACAATCGGGCTTTGAAAGTGACATGGCAGAACAGAATTACAGACAGGCTAAATGGAACATGACGCCTTCTGTGGGAGCAGGTTCTGATTTATATTATTATATCGGACGTACAATTGACCAGACTACAAATACCATTGTAACAGAACCATATTCTTATAATTCTTATTATGTTGGAGCTTCTGTGGATATTTTCAGGGGTTTTTCAGCCCAGAACAAGATCAGCTACTGGAAATTTAAAAAGGAATCGGCTCTGAACTCACAAAAGAATGATGTTGACAACCTGGCATTTGAAGTGATGAACTCATTCTACGATGTGGTCTATTATGAAGAGCTCTTAAGAATAACGAGAGAGCAGAAAGAGATGTCGCTGATTAATGTAAAAAGGACTGAGCTACTGGTTAAAACCGGACTGAAAGCAACAGCGGACCTTCTGGAGGTTAATGCCAACAAGGAAAAGGATGAGCTTTTATGCATACAGACAGAGAATAAGCTTGAATCATCATGGATAAGCCTGCGCAAGGCAATGAATCTAAACAGCGATAGCCTAATAGTGCTTACCCGGGATGCAGAACCGGGCCCCGAAAACATAAATGACAATATGGATATAAGGAGCCTTTATGAAAGTTATTCGCATTTGTCACCCCAGATCAAATCTTATGAGGATGCATGGAAAGCAAGTCTGAAAAATATCAGGATAAACAAAGCTGATTTCTATCCATATCTTACAGGAAGAGGGTATTTTGGCGCAAATTTCTCAACTAACAGTCAGGGAGATTTTTCATACCAGTTCAAGGCTAATCAATACCAGTATGTTGGTCTCAGCTTAAATATTCCGGTCTTCCAGAAAAGGGCTAATATTACCAATGTAAAGCTGGCAAAACTTGAAAGTAAATCAGCAGAAACAAAGCTTGAACAGGCTAAACGTGATTTGCTTTATGATATGACGACTAACTATAACGATCTTAAAGCTTCCTTAAGTGAATTCACCCAGGCTAAAAAACAGCTTGAAGCTGACACACTTGCATTCAGGGCCGCTGAAAAGAGATATAACCAGGGGATGATCAATGTTGTCGATTTTTATGAGGCTAAGAACAGGATGGCATCAACAACAGGATTGCTTCTACGGTCGCAGCTTACAGTGGAAATAAAGAGGCGAATAATTGATTTTTATAATGGGAACAGGTTCTGGGAAAGGTAAAACTGATATAAGGAAGACAAACAGAAAGAATAATTAAAATAAATATTGCAGCAAAATGGGAATGGATAAAGTCATTGAGAAGAAGAAAGGTTTCAGAATGAAACATTTACTCTGGGGCCTTGGAATAGTGATACTCTTGTTTTTTGTTATAAAGCTCATAAAGGATGGAAAAACCTCAGTTTTCAGAGCTGAGGCCGACAAAATAACCATAAGCACAGTAGAGGAAAATATATTTAACGACTACATAACAGTAACAGGCCAGGTTGAGCCGATAACAACAATTTATCTCGATGCGGTCGAAGGAGGAAGAGTGAGCGAGCGGCTCATTGAGGAGGGCTCTATGGTTAATAAAGGAGATGTCATCCTCCGACTTGAAAACAGACAGTTGTACCAGAATATACTTGACAGTGAAGCGGCTCTTGCTGAAAAGGAAAACTACCTGCGAAGTACGCGTATCAGTTTTGAAACAGAACTTATACAGTCAAAAAGGAACATACTCGACAGTGAGTATAAGGCAACCCGCAAAAAAAGGACTTATGAACAATATAAGACCTTATATGACCAGGGGTTGATTTCGAAGGAAGACTACCTTCAGTCCAAAGAAGACTATGAGTATGAGATAGGTTTGCTGGAGATAAACAGAATAAAGGCTAAAAACGATTCAATCCTCCGTGCCACATCAATGATTACCCTTGAAAATGACCTGGGAAAGATGCGGCAGATGCTGGGGCTGGTCCATGAACGGCTTGACAACCTTAATGTAAAGGCTCCTGTTGACGGACAGCTTGGAATGCTTGATGCCGAGATCGGACAGTCAATAGGCAGCGGGCAAAGGATAGGTCAGATAAATGTTCTTACCAACTTCAAGATAAACGCCAAAATAGATGAACATTATATTGATCGCGTTCAGAGGGGTCTTTCGGCATCATTCGACAGGAACGGAACAGAGATGAGACTTACGGTCCGCAAGGTTTATCCTGAAGTACGAGAAGGACAGTTCGAAATAGACATGGTCTTTGAGGGAGCTCTCCCTGAAAACCTCAGGACAGGACAGACATACCATATAAAACTCGAACTCGGTGAGTCAGAAAAGGCAATAATGATTCCAAGGGGAGGGTTCTTCCAGAGCACAGGAGGACAATGGGTTTTTGTACTCAATGAAGCCGGAGATGAAGCAGTAAAGAGAACAATCCGCATCGGCAAACAAAATCCGCAATACTATGAGGTGCTTGAGGGCCTGAAGCCAGGAGAGAAGGTAATAACTTCAGGCTATGAGCTGTTCGGCGACAACGATAAGATTGTGTTGAAATAGGGAGACCGAAGAACGGAGAACGGGAGAACGGAGACGGGAGACTGGAGACGGGAGACCGGAGGAAGAAGGCAGGAACATGGATAATTTTCATCTTTATGAATATTAACTTAAACACTAGGCAATGAGTACAAAAATTGAAAAATTTGAGGATCTTGATGTTTGGCAAAATGCAGTTGAACTTAGTATAAGCATTTATAAATTGTTCAGTGGGTGCAAAGATTATTCTTTCAGAGATCAGATAAGCCGAGCGTCTGTGTCTGTCCCATCCAATATTGCCGAAGGTTTTGAAAGGCAGTACAACAAAGAATATATTCATTTTCTGTTTATAGCCAAAGGATCATCCGGAGAGGTCAGAACTCAACTTCTGATTGCTTTTCGTTTAGGTTATCTGCAGGAAAGCGATTATAATATATTGCTGGACGACAATAGAAAAATATCAGCACAACTTTTTAATCTTATAAAAACCAGAAAAGAGAAATTTAATTAGAAATCAAGGGAAACTTTACTGACTTCCGGTTTCCCGTTTCCGGTTTCCCGTTTCCGGTTTCCCGTTTCCTTTATGAAACTAATGAGATAATAAATTAAAACCAAAAATAACATAGAATGATAAAAACAGTCGACTTAAAGAAAATCTTCCGGACGGAAGAGATTGAGACCAGCGCTCTTAACAACGTAAATCTTCACATCAAAAGGGAGGAGTTTGTAGCCATAATGGGTCCTTCGGGATGTGGCAAATCTACTCTTCTAAACATTATAGGATTACTTGATAATCCTACCAGTGGTCAATATTTTTTTGATGGCCAGGAAGTGGGCGGCCTGAAAGAGCGTAACAGGACACTTTTAAGAAAAGGAAATATCGGATTTGTATTTCAGAGTTTTAACCTGATAGATGAACTCAATGTATATGAAAATGTTGAGCTCCCCCTTATCTATCTGAAATTAAAATCAGGTGAGCGCAGGGAGATGGTCGAAAAGGTGCTTGATCAGATGAAGATCGGTCACAGGGCAAAGCATTTTCCTCAGCAGCTATCAGGAGGACAACAACAGCGTGTTGCTATTGCACGTGCAGTGGTTGCAAATCCCAAACTGATCCTGGCCGATGAGCCCACAGGTAATCTTGATTCAAAAAACGGTATTGAGGTCATGAATCTTCTGACTGATCTGAACCGGACAGGTACAACTATTGTAATGGTAACACACTCCATGCGTGATGCCGGTTATGCACACCGGGTAATTAATCTCTTTGATGGACAGATAATAACTGAAAATGCACAGGTACTTGAAACTGCGCTCTGATCAAATCTCCTGGCTGATCAGGCACCCCCTGAAAAATGATGATAGAATATTTTGTGGTTATCAGGGAGATTGGAAGAAAGACATATAGAAGGTAGTTATTAAATCGTGTGAACAAACACATGCATATTTTTTAAGGAGTAATAAAACTAAATCAGGGTATCATGATTTTTAGAAACATCATAATTGGCTGGAGAAATATCCGGAAAAATGGCATTTATTCCGTCATTAATATAGCCGGATTAGCTCTTGGTGTTGCAGTAGTCGTATTAATCCTGTTATGGATTGTAGATGAGCTAAGCTATGACAAATTCAATAAGAATCTTAACAGGATATATACTGTTTATGAACATCAGCAATACTCAGAAGGTCAGGAGCTTCATACCTTCTGTACTCCTTTTCCCCTAAGCCAGGAATTATCAAAGAATTACCCGGGGGTTGAAGCTGCGGCAACATTCACAAATCTCGGTAAACTCCCGATAAAGTTTGAGGGGAAGGAATATAAAGAGGGCCCTGTTTATTGCGCAGATAACAATTTCCTGAAAATTTTTTCCTATGATATTCTGGAAGGAGACAGAAACACTCTTTCGTCAACTGACCAGATTATTATTACAGATGAGTTAGCCCGATTATACTTTGGTACAGAATCAGCAATAGGGAAAGTACTTAAGTTTGATAACCAGTATTCATTTACAGTTGGTGCTGTTATTGCCACTCAACATGCAAACTCAACACTCGACTTTAAAGTTTTGATTCCCATAGAATTTGTCAAAACATTTGGTGCAGATCTTACCCGATGGGGTAATAACTGGCCACGTACCTCTGTTTTGCTTGCAGAGGGCGGCGATGCTAAAAATCTGGAAGCTAAAATTGCAAACCTTTGTAAGGAAAAAGGACAGGAAAACACTACTCTGCATCTGTTCCCTTTTAAAGATGAGCATCTTTATTCTTTTTCCGGAAAAAACAACAGGATCCAGTATATATATCAGTTTCTGGGGATTGCATTAATTATCATACTGATTGCTTCAATAAATTTCATTAATCTGTCTATAACAAAGGCAGAACAACGCAGCCCTGAAGTCGGAGTGCGTAAAGTTATGGGAGCAGACAAAATAAATATTTTAAAACAATTCCTGCTTGAAAAAGGAATAATGATCTTTTTGAGTATTCTGTTAAGTATAATACTTATATTCCTGTTTCTGCCTTTATTCAGGGCTATTTCAGACAAACATATTATTCTCGGACAACTTCAAAATACATTCATGGTTCTGATGTTGCTGACGGGGCTTTTAATAATATTGGGGCTATCAGTTGTATATCCTTCACTGTATCTCTCTTCAATCAATCCGGTGCAGGCATTGAAAAAATATGTGAATACCAAAAGAAAAAATTTCAGCCTTAAAAGCCTGCTGGTAGTTGTCCAGTTTACACTGGCAATTATACTGATAAGTGGTTCAATAATTATAACAAAACAGATTAAGTATGTCAACAATTATGATTTGGGTTATGATCACGCTAACCTGATTTACCTGACGCTTGACGGTGAAGCAAAGAGCAGGCATGAAGCAATTAAGCAGGAACTGGAAAGTATATCAGGTGTTGAATCCATTACAAGATCAGATAAATTGCCCTTGTGGGGCGGCAACTCTTCGTGGGGTTATGACTGGGAAGGGAAGGATCCGGAAAACAAAGTTCTGATATGTTCAATGAACGTAGATAAAGAATATTTTAAAACTATGGGAATAAAACTGGTCGATGGCAATTCTTTTCCAAATATCTACGATAAAGTGCAAAAGTATGATGACCTGTCGTCGCCTCAGGTAATATTGAACCAGGAAGCCATCAGACGTATGGGAATAAAAGATCCGGTTGGCAAATATTTTGGAGAAAGCAACAAGAAAGGAGTAATAATTGGGGTTGTCGAAGACTTCCATTTCGAATCGCTTCACAGCAGTGTAGAACCCCTTCTGTTATTGCCTTTGTTCGATAATCCCGGGTACATCATTGCCCGCATCAGTCCCGAAAATTTTTCACAGACCCTTGATAAAGTCAAAAAATCATGGTCAAAAGTGTTGCCTCAAACCACCTGTGAAATCGGTTTTTTTGACGATCAGCTGTCGAAGCTCTATATCTCTGAAGTAAAGATTTCAAGGTTATTCAGGTATTTCTCGCTTGTCGCAATATTTATCTCCTGCATTGGATTGTTTGGTCTGTCATTATTTATTATTGAGAGAAGAAGAAGAGAAGTGGGTATAAGAAAAGTAAATGGAGCCAAAATTTCAGAGGTGATAATTCTTCTTAATAAAGATTTTATAAAATGGGTAGTTATAGCTTTTATGATCGCAGTACCTGTAGCATGGTATATAATGCACCAATGGCTCGGGAATTTTGCATTCAGAACAACCCTCAGCTGGTGGATTTTTGTTATGTCGGGGCTGATTGCCATCGTGATAGCTTTGTTGACAGTAAGCTGGCAGAGCATGAGAGCAGCAACACGGAATCCTGTAGAAGCATTGAGATATGAATAATTTACTCAGTCTTTGTTTATGCTACTGACTCCCGCATAACAATCCGGTCAATACAGGATCACATGCGAGAACCAGGCAAAGGCATATGTTTTTGAATAAAAAGTCAGAGGGGGGAAGGAACTTATAATAGAATACAGATATGATAAAATAACCACTATAATAAATTCAATGGATAAAAATTTCTTAAAGATATTTTTCAGAAACATAAGGTGTCACAAGCTTGCTTCAATAATCAACATAACCGGTCTTGTGTTGGGAATAACAAGCACTGTACTTATTCTTGAATATGTCTTTTATGAACGGAGCTTTGATTCCTTCCATAAAAATGGTAATAATATTTACAGGGTTGTATATAACAGGTACAGGGGTGAAACTTTGCTGTGGAAAACTGCCAATTCGTTTTTCCCGACAGGAAAATATATGAAAGACAACTTCCCGGAGGTTAAGAATTTTTTTAACATCTCAAGAAATTACAACATTGAAGTATCAAATGTCAATTCAAAAGGAGATAAAATAAGTTTTTTTGAAGAGAAAGCCTATTATGCTTCCACTTCGATTTTTGATGTTTTAACTATTCCCCTTATTCAAGGCATAAACAGTTGTCTGTCTGATCCATATACCGTTGTTCTTTCAGAAAATGCCTCAAAAAAATACTTTGGAAATGAGGATCCTATGGGAAAGATAATAAAAGTCAACAATCATGATAGTTACACTGTTTGCGGGGTTTATAAAAACTTTCCTGAAAATTCTCATATTAAATCGGACCTTCTTTTCTCATTTTCTACATTATATGAACGGGATCCGGGCTTAATCAGCAACTGGTCTTATGATTATTGCCATACATACCTTCAGCTTGCTGACGGGACCGATTATAGAAAATTTGAAAAGGGGGCATTCGTTAAAATGATAGAAGACAATTACGGTGAGTCTTTGGTGAAAAGTAATGAGCGTGATGAATATATACTTCAACCCATTAGAAGTATTCACCTTTGTTCAGCTATAGAGTATGAGACTGAGCCTCCCGGGAATGGCAGAGGGGTAAATATTCTTTTTGGTTTTTCTTTGTTTTTTCTGATGATCGCATGGGTGAATTATATTAATCTCGTTACGGCACAGTCAATTGAAAGAGCTAAAGAAATAGGAATAAAAAAAGTAAACGGTATTTCAAAACGATTACTCGTCGGGCAGTTTATTTCTGAAGCATTTGTTTTTAATCTTGTTTGTCTGGCTATCTCCATTATTCTTATAGTAATTCTGACGCCATTATTTAAACAGTTGACAGGCATAGATAAACCCGGTCTGGTTTTTAATCAGCGATTTCTTATATCCGCTATCATTGTCTTCTTTTCAGGAGTCCTTATCTCAAGTATTTATCCGGCATTCGTATTATCATCATTTCAGCCTCTTCAAATCTTAAAGGGGAAATATAAAAATTCAAAAGAGGGATTTCTCTTCAGGAAAGGGCTTGTTACTTTTCAGCTTTTTGTATCAATATCACTGTTGATTGGAACAGTGATTATTTTCAAACAGGTTCACTATCTGATGAAAAAGGATCTTGGCTATAAATATAATTCCACCATGATCATGAAGTCTCCCAAGACGAATGAGAAAATAACAACTTACAAGGATAAGATTTCATTATTCCGCGAGTGTCTTCGACAAAATCCCGAAGTCAGTGGTTTTACCTTTATCTCTGATGTTCCGGGATATGAAATTAACAATTGGTTCTGGGGTTACAGAAAAGGATTTGATGGTAGCACCGGAAATGCTTATTTCCGTACTGATATTGACCAGGAATTCTTTAGGTTTTTTCATATCAGACTATTAGCCGGAAGCGATTTTACAGACGAAGACAAAGTGGAACAGAAGAAGCTGATAATTAATGTGAAGGCATTAAAGAGATTAGGATTTAGCTCTTCTGAAGAGGCTGTAGGACAATCAGTTATGAATGGTTCGGGCAGCGAATATAAAATTATTGGCGTAGTTGACGACTTTAATTATTATTCATCAAAGGTAGAGGCAGTCCCTACAATTTTTACTATTGGTGATAATGCTAAACAGTATATTGCTGTCAGGTATAATGTCGGCGAAAATAATATACAATCTCTTATTAAAAGGATTATCCCCGAATACAACAGAATTTTCCCGGGAAGTGCGTTTGAGTATAAGCTTCTCGAAGATAGAATGGCTGATGATATAAAGCCCGATCGTACCTTTTCCATGGTATTTGGAATTTTTACTGTTCTGGCTATCATTATCAGCATCATAGGAATACTTGGCCTTCTTCTTATTACAATCAATCAGAACATTAAAGAACTTGGAGTTAGGAAGATATTAGGGGCAGAACCGGGAAGTGTGGGTTTGCTTCTTGGCAAACAACTGTTATGGCAACTGATTATTGCAATTCTTATCTCCCTTCCTGTCTCATATTACTGCTTTCAGAAACTGGTTCTCGATAATTACGTATATAGGATTTCAATAAGTTGGGAATATCTCATTCTTCCGGTGATGATGATCTTTCTGGTCTTCTCTATGGTCATCATATTACTGACTGGCAAGGCTTATTCTGTAAATCCTGCTGACCTGTTACGAAGCGAATAGTGTAATTATTTTCGTTGAGATTTCCCGAAAAGCAGGGACCGGATGAGAATGAAATTTATTAATAAGCATTCATGATTTGGATAAATATTATAGGGTTTAAAAGATTATTAACAATTTATCTGCAACCACATGGGACACAATTTCTTTAAAATCGTATTCAGATTTTTATACAGGAATAAGACATATTCTGTTCTGAATTTTCTATGTCTTACTTTCGGACTTATGTGCGCTATTTTTGGTTTTCTGCATATTCAGACCATGCTTAATCATGATAAGAGCCAGAAAAACTATGATCGTTTATATTCGGTTGAGGCTTTTGTTACCTATTTCAACGGTGACCGTTTTCCGAAAGAATTTCTTTCTGCATCACTGGCAGATGTATTGAAAAGCAAAATTCCTGAGATAGAAAATGTATCACGTGTATCAGATCGTGAGTACACCTTTATACAAGGTGATAAATCGTTTTCTGAAGAAGGTATATATGCCGACAATAACTTTTTTGATCTTTTCACTTTTCCTCTTATGTCAGGAGATAAAAGCAGAGTTCTGAAAGAGAATAATTCAATTGTCATCTCTGAAGATATGGCAATGAAATTTTTCAGAACAACTGATTGTATAGGGGAAACCATAATATTAAAAGAGGATGATAAACAGGAATCATTTATTGTTTCCGGGGTACTTGATAAAGTAAGGGAAAAATCATGGTTTTCATTCGATTTCATAATCCCTTTCTCACATTTTTTGGCTGAAAACAAATGGGCCCTGGAGGCGGGGGCAACCTCTAATTCCACATGGGTGCTCATTAATGACAAAGCCAATAAAGATATTGTCAGCAATAAAATAAAAAATCTGATAAAGGATCAGGAAGCAACTCTGAATCAGGATCTGTTCCTTTTCCCGCTTAGGGAGAAGATGTTGTATTTTTACTCAGATGGCAAGCGTATCTGGCGGGAAATGCAAAATGTTGTTCTGGCAGGAATCATCGCATTTGCTATCCTTCTTATTGCCTGTTTCAATTTCATCAACCTTTCTGTTGCAATGAATATTAAACGATACCATGAAGCAGGAATAAAGAAAGTATCAGGCTCGGGGAAGGGAGCAATAATAATACAGTATCTGGGTGAATCATTAATGATTACAATGATCAGCTTTTTATTTGCGGTCATTATCGTATATCTGCTGGTTCCAAAATTCAACACATTATTCAATGCAGATATTTTCATGGACTTTACCAAACCTGGAACAATCCTCTTCTTTTTAGCAATAGCCCTGTTTACCGGGATAGCATCAGGAGTATTACCTGCACTTTATCTGGCATCTTCAAATCCGCTGAATGTCCTGAAAGGTAAAATCAGCACAAGTCATAGCTATAGTGTTTTGCGGCAGTCTTTGATAGTTTTTCAGTTCACAATACCTATTGTCCTGATAGTTTTTATGCTGATTCTTAATGTTCAGGGTAGATATTTAAAGAATTATGATATCGGGGTTCAAAAAGATAATGTTATTGTTCTTGACAACTCCGATAAAATCAAAAGTCATTCGGAAAGTATAAAGAATGAACTTCTTTCAATCCCCGGTATTGAAGCTGTGAATTTTACTAATTGTATTCCTACCTACAATGCAAAAATATCAAATGATATAAGCTGGGAAGGAAAAGATGATTCGGAAAAAATGCATTTCTGGTGTATAAATACAGATTTCGACTACAACAAAATAGTAAATATAAAAATGGTTTCCGGACGTTTTTTTGATCGGTCATTTTCAGCTGATTCAGTTAACTACTTAATAAATGATGTTGCTGCAAGAACGATGAATAAAAAGAATCCGGTTGGCAGCCAGATCACTTTCGAGGGTAATAAAGGAACTGTGGTAGGGATGTTTAGTGATTTTCATGCTCTTGATCTGGCAGGCCCTTATGTGCCGACCATAATTCGTATTAAACCGCAGGAGACTTCAAGATTATTGGTAAAATATTCATCAGGTAAGTACTCATCAATAGTAGATAAAATCAGCGATGTATATAAGCAATATGATGTGGAATCATTGTTTCAGCCTGTTTTGCTAAGGGAGATTCCCGTAATAAACTCGCAGTCGGTAATTTCACCCGGGATAATAGGATTATCATCTGTTATTGCAATAACCCTGGCATGTCTTGGTTTGTTTGGACTTGCCTCTTTTACAGCTGAAAGCCGTACTAAGGAGATCGGGATACGAAAAGTAAACGGAGCTACTATATTCTCTGTCATGAAATTGCTTCTCACAGGCTATACCAAATGGATCACTTTTGCCTTTATAGCAGCTGTTCCTTTTGCTTATGTTTTTGGAAGATCCTTTCTGAGCAAATATTATTTCCATGCCTCAATGCCTTTATGGGTCTTTATTGTTGGTCCGCTTATTGCCTATGTTGTTGCTTTGCTTACAGTTAGCTGGCAGAGTCTCAGAGCAGCTACACGAAACCCGGTGGAGGCGTTAAGATATGAATAGATTGCCATGCCTTTGTTTACCCCTCTGACTCCCCCAAGGGGGAGAACCAAATAGTGGATAATATTTTAAAAATGGAAGAAACTGAAAAAGCGATGTATTTCGGGGCCAAACCTGAAATCTTTAAAAGGGCAAAATCACTCAGGAATGAAATGACTAGTACAGAGAAGTTGTTATGGGAAAGGCTAAAGGGCAAACAAGTATACGAGAAAAGATTTCGGAGGCAACATCCAATAGACATTTTTATTGCTGATTTTTATTGTCATGAAGCGAGGTTGGTTGTTGAGCTGGATGGAGAAATACACAGTCAACAAAAGGAATATGATGATGGTCGTTCCGCAGAGATGGAGAGATACTATATCAAGATTATAAGATTTACAAACTCAGAAGTTGAAAATAATTTAGAAGATGTTGTCAGGAGGATAGAATTTGAGATAAGAAAAAGAATTGAAAGTCCCCCTTGGGGGATTTAGGGGTGATTTAAGCTGTTAGTGTTGAAAATCAGCAACAAGCAATCCGGTGGAGGTGTTAAGATATGAATAATCCGCCTTTGTCTGCCCTTCTTACTCCCCCGTGGGGGGAGAACCGGACAAAGGCTGATTTAAAAGTTGAATAGAAACGAAAAAATAAATTTCAATAAAGTGCAACAAATAAAAAATGACATGAATCTAAAGTCCCCCTTGGGGGATTTAGGGGTAGAAGGTAAAGGATGATGTGTACTTCCAGACATATACAATAAAAGACCTTGGGGAATTTAGGGGTAGACTGTAAAGAGGAAAAAAAAAGAGTGGAATGACGCAGAATTTAAGTCCCCATATGGGTGATTTAGGCGGTAGAAAAAATGATAAAATATAAATACTAAACTCAATATTATGATAACACTTAAAGACATCGACAAATATTACGATTCAAAATTTCAAAGGACATTTGTTCTTAAGGGCATTGATCTTGAGATAAATGAAGGCGAATTTGTGAGCATCATGGGGCCCAGCGGCGCTGGAAAATCAACATTGCTTAATATTATAGGCCTGCTCGATGAACCCAGTGCCGGGGAATATCTTTTTATGGATCAGCAGGTTAAAAATATTAATGAAAAGAAACGCGTTGAATTCCACAGGAATTATGTGGGTTTTATCTTCCAGGCTTTCCACCTGATTGACGAAATGACGGTTTATGAAAACATCGAGACACCTCTTATATATAAAGGTATGAAAAACGGCGAACGGAAAGCTGTTGTTGCCGATATGCTCGACCGGTTCAATATTGTCGCAAAGAAAGATCTTTTCCCGAACCAGCTTTCAGGAGGGCAGCAACAGCTTGTTGCAATAGCCCGTGCGATAGCCGGTAAACCAAAACTTCTGCTTGCCGATGAGCCTACCGGTAACCTTCATACTGATCAGGGTAAACAGATAATGGAACAGTTGAAGAGCCTCAATAAGGAGGGAATAACCATTATCCAGGTAACTCATAACGAGGAGTTTGCCAGGTGCGGGAACAGGATAATAAGGCTTGTTGACGGGGTGGTTGCAAGCGATTTAATGAATTGATGCCTTCTCCTTTAAATACATTTCAGGTAACCCACATGAGTCTCTTAATATACAATATACTGCTGTTATTACTAAGAGCCAGGCAAAACTTTTATTTGGTGACAAGGATCCGATAGGACAGAAAATAAAATGTAACTCCAGTTCTGATCTTACAGTAACATGGATAATTGCAGATTTTAGGCAAACAGTCTTCTATGCTAAAACCATTGTAGGGGTCATTAAGATATGAACAAGTTTGAGTCTGACTGGTAAAGGATATGCTGATTTGCTGAAGGAAATATGATTTAATGGATTGACATATTAAACTATACAACCATGAAACATTATATAAGATTTGCTTTACGAAACCTGGCCAGACAGAAAACAGGGTCAGTGATAAATATTACAGGTTTATCTGTGAGCCTGGCAGTATGCTTTATAATAATGTTATATGTAAAGACAGAGTTTAATTACGACAAGTACAACAAGAATTACTCTAACATTTACAGGTTGATGAGCATGTACGAAAAAGGGAGCACACCTATACAGTCCATTGTTTTTTACGATATACTTAAGTCAAAGTTGCCTGAACTCAACAATAGTGCCATGGCGAATTACATCGGTATAAAAGATATATCGATAAAGTCAGAGAATAAAGATTATCTTGTGGATGATATGATCTTTGCCGATCAGGGTTTCCTTAATATGTTCACGATCAATCTTATTGAAGGCGATAGTAAAAGAGCGCTTGAAGAGCCTGATAAGGCAATAATTTCGGAAAGTACAGCAAAAAAAATATTCGGGGATGAAGATCCTTTAGGTAAATCTGTCAGATGTGAGAATTCATATGACCTTGTAGTATCAGGAGTATATAAGGACCTGCCGGTTGAGTCATCGCTACACGCCGGAGTAATTGCTTCGATTGAATCGCAGAAGAAAAAGGAACTATATCAGACTACTTCCTGGAACGTAACTTCTACTCATTTTTTCTTTTTATTGCCTGCTGATGCTGACCTTACTGCAATAAGCAGAAAGATTGAGGATGTTTACAGACAGTCTCGTCCTGATTATAAAGAGGATTTTTCATTCGGGTTACAACCGCTTTCTAAAATGCACCTCTATTCAGCATTCACAAGCTGGGATATGATAGATAAAGGAGATATAAGGGAAGTGAAAGTCTTTATAGCTATCGCAGTACTTATACTTTTTATTGCCTGTTTTAACTATATAAATCTCTCTACAGCATTGTCATGCAAACGAATAATGTATACCGGAGTGCAGAAAGTTATGGGTGCGGACAAGAAGACAATCTTTACTTCAGCATTTACCGAAATTACGCTGATAGTACTCGTTTGCAGTCTTCTTGCCTTGTTTATTGCTAGTTTTTCACTGGCCGGATTCAACAGAATAATGGGTTCAAAAATAGGTTTAGATAATATAACCCCGGGTATACTTTTTATCTATGCCGGGCTGATGATATTTACGATTATAATTTCTTCATTTTACCAATCATGGAATATGTCGAAAATAACTCCTGTAGCAGTTCTGAAGGGCGTTTCCGATAAGATTATCTTCGGTAGAAAGATGAGCTTCTCCCGTTTCTCACAGTTCCTTTCGGTATTCCAGATGACAACAACTATCATACTTGTTGTAGCCGTACTAACTATAAACAGACAGATGACGCTTCTTACTGAAAAAAAACTGGGATTTGATAAGGATCAACTGGTTGTGATAAGAAATCCTTATGATGAAAAACAAAAGGAAAGGTTCAGTCTTTTGAAGGACAAACTTGAGTCAATGCCTGAGGTAAAAAGTGTTACTGAAGCTTTGAACACTCCAGGGCAAAACATTAACAATAACGGAGGAGTTGTTTTACCTGCAAAGGACAAAGAGAGCAAGATGTTTTTTGGCCAAATAGCAGTAGATGCTGATTATTTGGGCACTATAAATGCGAAGTTCATTTCAGGAAGGAATTTTGATCCGAAATTAAGTTCCGATAGTAACAAAGTGATAATAAACGAGACAGGGATGAAGATGCTTGGGCTGACTGATCCGATTGGCCAGAAAGTAAAAAATTTCACTATGGGAGATGACATATGTGAGATAATTGGGGTGGTTGAGGATATTCAATACGAGCCGTTGCGGTTTTCGCAGAAGCCTGCTATCTTTTTTCTTGCAGAATATGGTATGCCTAATGTGGTTGTAAAGCTCGCACAGGGGAATATGCAGACTACTATTTCAAAACTTGAAGAAATATGGAAAAACATCGATCTTGGCAATCCTTTCAGATACAGTTTTGTTGACGAGACCATCCAGGCTAACTATAAGAATGAAATAAGAACAAAATCGTTATTGACGATTCTTACTGTTCTGGCAATTTTTATATCGATGCTGGGAATATTCGGACTTGGTGTTTTCAACACACAAAAAAGGACAAAGGAAATAGGCATCCGCAAGATTAACGGAGCAAGCGTTTATGAAGCGCTTATGATGCTAAACGGATCTTTCGTAAAATGGTCTTTGTTTGGCTTTGTCATTGCGGTTCCTGTTTCATGGTATGCAATGCATTTATGGTTGCAGGGTTTTTCAACCAAAATTGCTCTGAGCTGGTGGATATTCGCAATTGCAGGATTGCTGACAGTCGCTCTTGCTATAATTTCAGTAAGCTGGCAATGCTGGCGGGCTGCCACAAGAAATCCGGTAGAGGCGTTAAGATATGAATAACCCGCTTTTATCTCCCCCTCTGGCTTCCCGGGTAGGAGAACCGGACAAAGGCTGATTTAAAAGTTGAATAGAAGTAAAAAAATAAATTACAATAAAGTGTAACAAATAAAAAATGACAAGAATCTAAAGTCCCCCCTGGGGGATTTAGGGGTGAGAGCCGGCCAATGGCTGATTTAAAAGTTGGATAGAAACGAAAAAATAAATTACAATAAAGTGCAACAAATAAAAAATGACAAGAATCTAAAGTCCCCCTTGGGGGATTTAGGGGTGAGGTGATTCGGGTAGGAGAACTGGACAAAGGCTGATTTAAAAGTTGAATAGAAGTAAAAAAATAAATTATAATAAAGTGTAACAAATAAAAAATGACAAGAATCTAAAGTCCCCCCTGGGGGATTTAGGGGTGGATTTTAGGGGGGAGGCGTCTCCCTCTCTATCTCACCCGTAGTAGGGAGAGAACCAAAAAAAGGCTTTAAAGTCCACCTTTGGGGATTTAGGGGTAATGATAATTGAAAATTGATCAATCACTATGAAAATTAAGAATGACATTCTGGTAAGTCTGAGGCATTTTAAAGCAGACAAAACAAATGCAATCATAAATATTACAGGACTGGCTCTCGGTTTGGGTATTGTGACTGTTGTTCTGGTCTTTGTAATTAATGAACTTGGTTATAACAGCTCATTTGCAAACAGAGACAGAATATACAGGGTACTTGATCACAATGCCATTGATAACAATACCTGGGCAAATACCCCTTATGTGCTTGGCGAAACCCTTGGAGAAGAAACTGCAGAAGTGGAAAAAATTGCCCGGCAGTTTGATGTTCCTGAATATGAAATTGAAAAAGGAGACAACTTTATTAAGGAATCTTCAATGCTTTGCACCGATGAGTCTTTCTTCAATATTTTCGGAATAAAAATTCTTCAGGGGAGTATCAATGGTTTTGATAAGACCACAGGCAACATAATTATAAGCAAATCAATTGCCGGCAAATACTTTGACACAAATAATGTGATAGGGAAAATATTGAAAATAAGAACCGGCAGTGGAGAATCATCCATGTCGGTCATGGCTGTCTACGATGATATTTCCGAAAACTCTACAATAAAGGCTTCTGTTATTACAAATTCAGAATATGGGCTTAAGCATCTTGCCAAAACACTGATAACCACTTCAGACCTGAGACTTAATGAGGTTGATTTTAAGCAATCATGGTCATACGGGCAGTTCTTTACCAACTATGTGCTTTTAAAACAAGGGACTTCTGTCGCATCTTTTAAAGATAAGCTGGAGAAAATTGGGAAGGAACACTCTTCTGAAGCACTAAAGATGTCGTTTTCTCTTCAGCCTCTTACAGATATTTATTTCGGGTCTGAAAAGATAACCGACAACAACAGGGGCGATCTGGGTAACAGATCGATGCTTTTTATTCTGGCTTCGGTGGGTATTCTTATTCTTATAATTGCCTGCATAAACTATCTTAATCTTACATCGGCTCAGGCTCTGACACAGACAAAGTCACTTGCAATCAGAAAAGTATGCGGCGCGCCGAGGCTTCAACTGATGAGGCAGATGATATTTGAATCTGTATTAGTTTCTATTATTGCTCTTCCATTTGCAATTTTTCTGGCACAACTGTCGATGCCGTTCATAAGTAAGATGCTTGGAAAATCGTACCAGTTATCAATAAGTTATCAGCTGATATTATGTATTTGCCTTTTGGTATTGATCACCATATTTACAGGTGCTCTGTCGGGCTTTATTGTCTCATATAAAATAACATCATTCAGTCTTGTGGAGACGCTTAAGGGCCGAAAATCAGTTCCGGGAACCCGCCACGATATAAGAAAAGCGACGGTTGTTTTCCAGATCTCGGTTTTTATTGTGCTTATGGCAGTTATGATACTCGTTCAGAAACAGGTACATTATTCATTTACTAAAGATCTTGGTTTTAACAGGGAAGGACTTATACGTGTTCCTCTCGGAGATCATAACTTCGAATTGTTCAAGCAGGAGATAAAGAAAAATCCGGATGTGATTTCTGTGAGCGGAGCAATGTGGATGCCACCGCACACTAATCACATGCACGTCTCAATTCCCAAAGTGGATGAACCTGATAAGATGGTAGGTGTCAGCGGATTGTTTGTCGGTTACGGGTTCGCTACTACTATGGGTATAAAAGTTTTAAGGGGCGAAGATTTTGACGAGACTAAAATCAATTCCGGAGTCCTGGTAAATGAGTCGGCGGTAAAGACTCTTGGTCTTAAGGATGTGATAGGTGAACGAACCGCCTTCGGGACCATTGTGGGTGAGGTTTCTGATTTTAACATGTATTCGCTTCACGAGGCAGTGAC
>Ga0116171_10000978_pt1 | contig 29519 bp, 27 predicted proteins | sample AD_JPNHW2_MetaG_FD_89798 | JGI IMG/M metagenome (GOLD analysis project Ga0116171, IMG submission 89798) | Active sludge microbial communities of municipal wastewater-treating anaerobic digesters from Japan - AD_JPNHW2_MetaG | ecosystem: Engineered > Bioreactor > Anaerobic > Digestate | place...
CCGACCATTGCGGTGGCGGTGTAAAGAAAAGAGAAGAAGGAAACGGTTATGAACTTACCTTCCCCGAAGCAAAATATCATGTCAGCCGCTCGCAATGGGAGTGGGCCGTCAAAAACAACATCAGGGAAGAAGATTCATTTCTTGAAGAAAATATCATCCCTATAGGCGAGAGTGGTAATCTTAACCTGATAGACGGGGATAAAGAATTATTTCCGGGTTTCTCAATAAGGATATGCTATGGGCATACTCCGGGACTTATAATCCCGGTAATTAAATACGGAGACAAAACACTTGTTTATACAGGTGATCTTATTCCTACCACTGCTCACCTGCCGCTTGTCTGGAACATGAGCTATGACATCGAATCGCTTAAAACAATTGCAGAAAAGGAACATCTTCTCAAAGAAGCATTGGACGGAGATTATGTGCTGGTTTTTCAGCACGATGAACATGTTGAGTGTTGTAATCTTATGATGACTCCCAGGGGAATCAGGGCTAAGGATAAATTTGCATTTTCAGAGTTGATAAATAAATATTAGTAGGCAGAAAATAAAGATTTGTAGGAAGAGCTTTCACAAAGGGACACAAAGAAGACACAGAGTTACACAGAGACATGCAGTTTTCCTGGGGTTACTTATCTTCCTGCTAGTGTTTAATCCCTGAGGATATACCTCCCTAATGCTGAAAACAGGGTAGAGTCCCACAGATAGCCAAAGAAATATTCTTTTGTGTTTTTCTCCTTTTTCTCTGTGGTCCTCTGTGATTCTCTGTGTCCCTCTGTGTAACCAATACACTAAATAATTATCCCAAATAAAATATCAATTGCCATCATGGTTTTTATTTTATTAGCTGGTTTGTTCTTATATTTGATAAAGGCATTTGAATTTTCTTTTTTCTGCATAAGTAATTGTTGATTAAATAACACAAAGTATATGGCAGATTTTATTTATGAGAAACCTTTTCAGATTGAAAAGGACTCAACAACTTACAGACTGTTAACAAAAGATTATGTGAAAGTTGTTGAAGAGGGAGAACGTAAAATACTTAAGGTATCTCCTGAGGGATTAAAGCTGCTTGCAAAAGAAGCCATATCCGACCTGTCGTTTTTTTTAAGGTCTTCTCATCTGGAAAAACTTGCCAGGATACTCAAAGATCCTGAAGCTACAGATAATGACAGGTTTGTGGCATATACTATGATCCGTAACTCAATTATAGCTGCCAAAGGTGAATTACCGTGGTGCCAGGACACCGGAACAGCTATTGTTATCGGGAAGAAGGGGGAACAGGTTTGTACCGGGGTGAATGACGCGGAGTTCCTTTCAAGAGGTATTTTTGAGACATATGATGAGAAAAACCTGCGGTATTCTCAGATTATCCCTTTTACTATGTTTGATGAAAAGAACAGTTGTACGAACCTTCCGGCGCAGATTGACATTTACTCACGGGAAGGCAATACTTATGAGTTTCTTTTTATTACAAAAGGGGGTGGGTCGGCCAATAAGACATTCCTTTATCAACAGACAAAGTCTCTGCTGAATGAAGAATCACTTACCAGATTTGTAAAAGATAAGATAAAAGAGCTTGGGACCTCAGCTTGTCCGCCATATCATCTTGCTCTTGTAATTGGCGGTACTTCAGCCGAGTCCACGCTAAAAACTGTCAAGGAAGCTTCTGCAGGATATCTGGATAGCCTTCCTGTCACAGGCAATGCCAGCGGACGGGCTTTCCGTGATATTGAGTGGGAGAAGAAGATTGAAGAAATATGCCAGAAATATGGAGTGGGAGCGCAATTCGGAGGCAAATATTTTGTTCATGATGTGAGAGTTATACGTCTTCCGCGACACGCTGCTTCATGTCCTGTCGGACTTGGGGTAAGCTGCAGCGCCGACAGGAACATAAAGGCGAAGATCACCCCTGACGGTATTTTCCTTGAAGAGCTGGAAAAAAAACCGGCTCGTTTTCTTCCGGCAGAAGCTCCGGCACTTGCAAAGCCTGTAGAGATAAATCTCGACCGCCCGATAAAGGAGGTTCTTGCAGAGCTTACACGATATCCGGTGAAAACCCGGTTAAGTCTTACTGGTACCCTTATTGTTGCAAGAGATATGGCACATGCAAAGATTAAAAAGATGATTGATGAAGGTAAACCAATGCCTGAATATTTCATGAATCATCCGATATATTACGCAGGTCCGGCAAAAACACCAAAAGGGATGCCTTCGGGTAGCTTCGGCCCCACAACAGCCGGACGAATGGATTCTTATGTTGATCTCTTCCAGAGTCTTGGAGGCTCTCTGATAATGTTGGCAAAAGGCAACCGGAGCAGGTCTGTCATTGAAGCATGCAAGAAATATGGTGGTTTCTTTTTAGGTTCAGTCGGTGGGCCTGCCGCTCTTCTCGCAGCAGAGAATATTAAATCGGTTGAGATAGTCGATTTTGAAGAGCTCGGGATGGAAGCAATACGCAAGATACATGTTGAGCATATGCCGGCATTCATAATAACCGATGATAAAGGCAATGATTTTTTTGACGAGTATAATAAATAGCTGCCGTCCTTTATAACCTCAAAGCCAAACAATCAGGCAGGCGGGAAGGTTATATAGCGGGACCCGGGTCGACCGGGGGTCATTTATTGATCCGTGACATTCATATGTAAGATAGTTAAAAAAGTTTAAAATTAATTCAGCTGAAAGAATCTGTAAAAATTGGAGGCCGATTTATTAAAGTGCAGATATACATTGTTATAGCCTGAATATTTTTGATTTTTTTTTACTTATCAGGTGGAAAATAAGACCTTTCTGCATGACAGTTGATAATTTTTTTGTTCTGAAAATGATTCATCTTTGTATCCCGTGAGGGATATTTTTTTATCTTGAGCTTTATTATATTTTTTGTATGAAGAAATTATTTTTATGGTTTTTCCCTGGATTAATTGTCGGAGCAATTCTAATTCTTGGGAGCGGAAAAGCTCTGCGAATGACATCGACAAATGATTACTGTGTATCCTGTCATATTCACCCAATGGCTGATGTATCGTGGAAAAGGTCTGTTCATTATGATACACAATCGGGTTACAGAGTTGCCTGTATTGAATGCCACCTCCCTCCGGAAGGTCATGGATATCTTTGGGCAAAAGGTAAGACAGGGTTACGGGACCTGTGGAGCAAGTGGACAAAAGATTCTGCTTCATTTAACTGGGAAGATCGTAAAAGGCTGGAAGTTGCACGTGGTTATGTTTATGAAAGCAGTTGCATAAAATGTCATGAGAATCTTTTCCCTGCAAAACTTTCAAAAGAGGGAGAAGATGCCCACCTGTATTATACGCAGACAAAAAAGACTAAGGAGTTACATTGCATAAACTGCCATCTTAATGCAGGTCATTATATTGAAGGATATACTCATGGAAGTAATTCCACGTTCGGAAAAACATCTTCTGCAGTGAAAGAGATATTTACTGAACCTGTTAAAGTTTCAGAGTTTAAGAACTTTACGGAACAGATACCTAATTCGCCGGTTTCTTTTAATATGGTTGCAATTCCGGGAGGAAAATTCAAGATGGGAAGTCCTGCCGGTGAACCTTTCAGAAAAGAAGATGAGGGGCCGGTGAGAGAAGTTGAGATAAGCCCGTTCTTTATGGCTGAGATTGAAGTATCATGGGATGAATACCTGGCCTTTTATACTCAGACTGCAGCCGAAGGGCGTTCCACTGATACCGAAGGGGTAAGAAAGAACGTTGCAAAAGAGACTGATGCTATATCAGGGGCAACACCACCTTACGGACAACCTGATCAGGGTTGGGGAATGGGCAAGAGACCCGCTATTTCATTTTCATATCATGCAGCGGAAACCTATTGTAAGTGGCTGACTTCAGTGACCGGGAAAACATATCGTCTGCCAACAGAGGCAGAGTGGGAATATGCCTGCAGGGCTGGATCAGAAACTCCATACTTCTTCCCCGGCGATCCGAAAAAATTTGAAAAGACCGGAATAAAGGCAAAAATATCAAAGAATGATACTGCAGTTATAAATACATATGTTATCTTTAAAGGGAACAGCCCGACCAAAACTCAGCTTCCCGACAGGGTAAAACCGAATCCTTTCGGTTTGAAGAATATGGCCGGAAATGTTGCAGAGTTCTGTTCTGACTGGTACAAGGAAGATGCGTATGCGCAATATCCCCAGGGTATTGTCAGGGACCCTAAAGGCCCTGAAGAAGGTACAGAACATGTTGTCCGCGGAGGTTCCTTCCTGAGCACAGCTGGTGTTTTAAGGAGTGCTGCCCGTGATTATTCAAGGACCGAATCGTGGCTTAAGACTGATCCGCAAATGCCTAAAAGTATGTGGTGGTATTCAGACTGTTTTAATGTCGGATTCAGAGTAGTATGTGAGTTTGACGAAAAGACAGGTAATTTGTAACTTTAAAAGAAAACTCTAAACCTAATCAAATATGAAAAACTCAAGTATTTCAAGACGTAATTTTCTTGGCAAAGCAGCTACAGTTGGTGTAGCAGGGATGGTGGTTCCCACAATCATAACCGGTTGTTCCCGTGATACAAAAAAGGTTGTTGAAGTTCCCACGATGCTTGATCAGGCACCCGATGGACCAGTTCTGAAAGCAGGAGTTATTGGATGCGGTGGTCGTGGAACCGGCGCAGCAATTAATTTCCTGAGTGCCGGGCCAAACCTTCAGATTGTTGCTTTAGGTGACACTTTTCAGGATCGTATCGATTCATGCAGAGAAACTATAAAGAAACAAAAAGGACAGGAAGTTCCTTTGGAAAATTGTTTCGTAGGATTTGATGCATATCAGAAAGTAATTGATTCAGGGGTTGATATCATCATAACAGCTACTCCGCCATTTTTCCGTCCGGAGATAGTAGCAGCTGCTGTACAGGCAAAGAAACATGTGTTTGCAGAAAAACCTGTTTGCGTTGACCCTGTCGGCGCAAGATCAATCATGGCAACAGCAAAGAAAGCTGAAGGAATGGGATTGAGTATAGTTACAGGCACCCAGCGCCGTCATCAACGCGACTATGTAGCTGCATGGCAGCAGGTAAAACAGGGTGTTATAGGCGACATAACAAGCGCTAATGTTTATTGGAATGGCGGAAAACTATGGCATCGTGATCCGAATCCTGAATGGAGCGAGATGGAATATATGATCCGTAACTGGGTCAACTGGACATGGCTTTCAGGTGATCATATTGTAGAACAACATGTTCATAACCTTGATGTTGCAAACTGGTTTACAGGATTACATCCTGTCAAAGCTGTCGGATTTGGTTCAAGACTTCGTCGTGTTACCGGCGATCAGTATGATAATTTCAGTGTGGATTTCACTTTTGAGAATGGTATACATGTTCACAGTATGTGCCGTCAGATAAACGGTTGTGTAAACAACGTATCTGAAAGGATTCAGGGAACAAAGGGTTCCACAGACTGCCATAGCACTATCCTCGATCTTGCAGGGAACGAAGTATGGAAATACCAGTACCCTCTTGATAAAGATGGTAAACCTGGAAATAGTGTCAAAGTCGATCCGTACGTTCAGGAACATATTGACCTTGTAACAGCGATACGAACAGGGAAACCTATTAATGAACTGGAGAATACAGGCATATCGACCATGGCTGCAATAATGGGACGTATATCTGCCTATACAGGCAAAGAGGTGACATATGAAGAGATGATGAACTCCGACCTTAAACTTGGACCTAAAGTATTTGAAATGGGTCCTGTAGATGTTTCAAAAGAGGTGCCGATAGCAGGTCTTGCTTATGTTCCGACTAAATAGATCATTGTGGTCAATGTTCACATTGCATAATTATATCTGTTATGAATAATTCAAGAAGGAACTTTGTAAAGAATATTACTGCCGCAGGAGCTGCTTTATTAGCTGCTCCTGCAGTTTTTGGAAGTACTGTTGAAGGTAAGCCACAGAAAGCTAAAGACGCGGCCGTACCATTCAAACTGAAATATGCCCCGGGTTTCGGAATGTTCAAGGGACATGCAGGAACAGATCCTGTAGACAATATCAAATTTTGCCACGACATGGGCTTCAGGGCCATGTTCGACAATGGACTGATGGGTCGTTCGGCAGAAGAGCAGGTGAAAATTGCAAATGAGATTCAAAAACAGGGGATGGAACTCGGTCCTTTTGTATTGTACGCCGACTTCTCCGTAACTTCATTTGTGATTAACAAGCCGGAAGTCAGGGAGATGCTCGTGAAGAGAATGAAAGAGGGAGTTGAAGTGGCAAAAAGGACAGGAGTAAAATGGGCGCTTGTTGTTCCGGGTCATTATGATGAGAAACTCCACAGGGATTATCAGACTGCAAATGTAATTGACAATCTGAGGTACTGCTGTGATATAGTGGAACCGGCAGGACTTACAATTGTCCTGGAACCCTTGAATACACTGATTAACCATCCGGGTTTGTTCCTGAATGGGATACCTCAGGCTTATTCAATTTGCAGGGGCGTCAACAGACCTTCATGCAAGATCGTAAATGATATTTACCATCAGCAGATATCAGAAGGAAATCTTATCCCGAATATTGAAGCAGCATGGAGTGAGATAGCAGCTTTTCATCTTGGTGATAATCCGGGACGAAATGAACCGACAACCGGGGAGATTAACTTTAAGAATATTTTCAAATACATATATAAACGTAAATTCGATGGTGTTCTCTGTATGGAGCACGGCTTAAGCAATAATACCAAAGAAGGAGAAGCCAGGGTCATAGAGGCATATCGTGAATGCGATAGCTTTGAAGCTTAATGATCACAAAACAACAGGGGCTGGGATTTTTTCAGCCCCTGTTGTTTTTAGACTTGGTGTTATCTATTCATTTTATACCTTTAATTAAAATATTATTACAATGAAAAAGTTCAATATCTTTACTTACCTGATACTTCTGGTAATGTTAATTGCAAGTTCATGCAAAAGTCAAGAAACCAGTTCATCAAAAGATGAAACTATTCGACTTTTTGCAGGGAAATATACCGAAGCAGCAGAGAAAGGATTATACCTGTTTGATCTGAACAGAGAGGCAGGTATTTTTAAACTTGTTTCTACCTGTGACGCTGGCCCAAACCCTACATATTTCTGTATATCAAAAGAGAAAGGGCTTATCTATGCTGCAAATGAAGTAGATGAATTCAATAATACCCGGGGAGGAGGGCTGACTACCTTGAAATATGATTCCCTGAAAGGGGGCGCTGAAAAAGTTAACGAACTGGTAGTCCCTAACGGAGGACCTTGTTTCATATCGTTATCAGCTGACGAAAAATTTTTATTTATGGCAAATTACGGAGGTGGTTCTGTTGCAGTTATCAAACTCGGCAGCGATGGGATACCTGAAAGTGTAACAGATACTATTGTTTATAAAGGAGATGAAGGAACCAGATCACATGCTCATATGATTGGAACAAATCCTTCAGGAGATAAAGTTTATGTAACTGATCTGGGTCTTGACAGGGTTACAGCATATAATTTAGATATCACTTCAGGTCGTCTCCAGGAGATTCCCGATGGTATTGCTACTCTTCCGAAAGGGACAGGTCCCCGTCATTTCGAATTTAACTCTGAAGGTACAAAAATGTATGTGGCCGATGAGCTGAATTCTACAATTACCGTATTTAATGTCGACCCAAGCGGAAAACTTACTTCTGTTCAGACTGTCAGTACTTTGACAGATGGGTTTAGTGACAAGAACTATCCCGGAGATATTCATATTGGTAAAAGCGGGTCATTCCTTTATTGCTCAAACAGGGGTATTAATGACATTATTACCTTCAAAATAGAGCCAGACGGCTTGTTGTCTCTTGCCGGTCATTCAACATGTGGCGGCGTATGGCCAAGAAACTTTGTGATTGATCCTTCAGGAAAATTTATAGTTGTTGCAAATCAGCGTTCAGGTAATATTTCTGTTTTCCCAATAGATGAAAAGACAGGTATTCCTGCTGAAACAGGAAAGGATTATGCGTTAACCACTCCGGCATGTCTTAAATTCTAGTCCGGCACACCTTAAATAATCATCTGTACCTGTTGCTGCTTATTATATTGAACAGATAATGTTAACCTCATTAAAAGAGTATGGGAAAATATATTCTGGCGCTTGATCAGGGAACGACAAGCTCGAGAGCTATTCTCTTTGACAGGAACGGACTTCCTGTGACTTTAGCACAAAAAGAGTTTACTCAGCATTATCCCAAACCGGGTTGGGTGGAGCATGACCCGGGAGAGATATGGTCAACCCAGATTGGTGTTGCTTCAGAAGCCATAGCCAAGGCAGGCATAGAAAGTTCTGAAATAGAGGCTGTTGGTATAACAAACCAACGGGAGACCACAATTGTATGGGATCGTATTTCTGGTAAACCTGTTTATAATGCTATTGTATGGCAGGACAGAAGAACAGCTGACTTTTGCGATAAGCTGAAAGAAAATGGGCATAACCAGACGATACTTAAGAAAACAGGGCTGATTGTAGATGCTTATTTTTCAGCAACAAAAGTGAAATGGATACTTGATAATGTAAAAGGAGCCAGGAGTCTGGCCGAAAAAGGACAATTGGCTTTTGGTACAGTCGATTCATGGCTTGTTTGGAATCTTACAAGAGGAGGATTGCATATTACAGACGTATCGAATGCCTCGCGCACCATGCTTTTCAATATCCACTCAATGAAATGGGATAATGAGCTTCTTGATATCTTTGATATTCCTTCATCAATGTTACCCGAAGTCAGGTCATCAAGTGAGATTTACGGTAAGACTTCCGGGATGTTTTCATCGTCAATTCCGATTGCAGGTATTGCAGGTGACCAGCAGGCTGCTTTATTCGGGCAAATGTGTATTGAACCGGGAATGGTCAAAAACACTTATGGAACAGGTTGTTTCATGATGATGAATATCGGGACAAAACCCATAGAATCAAAGTGCAAACTATTGACAACTGTCGGATGGAGAATAGGCGACGAAACACATTATGCCTTAGAAGGCAGTATCTTCATTGGAGGGGCAGTAGTTCAGTGGCTTCGCGACGGACTGGGCATTATTAAAAATTCTGGTGATGTTGAAAAGCTGGCAGAAAAGGTAAAAGACAGCGAGGGTATATATTTTGTCCCGGCTTTTGCAGGGCTCGGGGCTCCTCACTGGAATCAGTATGCCCGGGGAACTATTGTGGGAATTACCCGGGGCACAACATCAGCGCACATAGCCCGTGCTGCACTGGACAGCATCGCCTATCAGACACTGGATGTCCTCCAGGCCATGCAAAGCGATTCAGGGATTGATATCAGAGAGTTACGTGTGGACGGTGGAGCAACAGTTGACAATCTGCTTATGCAGTTTCAGGCGGATCTTTTGCAGGCTAAAGTGGTGCGCCCGAAGATTACTGAAACGACAGCACTGGGAGCTGCCTATCTCGCAGGACTTGCAGTAAATTACTGGAGCAGCATCACGGAGGTGAAACAACAGTGGCAGATCGATCGCACATATTCACCGCAGTTAAAAGCATGTGATACTGAGTCGCTTGTTAAAGGCTGGTACCGTGCGGTGAATGCCTCAAAAGTATGGGCCGATGATTCGGAATAATTACAAGGGGAAAATATTGCTTATAACTAAATAACTAAAAGAGATGAATGCATTTTTTGCTGAATTTTTTGGAACGGCCATGATTATTGTTTTTGGCGGTGGAGTAGTAGCAAATGTACTGTTGTCAAAAACAAAAGGGAATAACAGCGGTTGGATTGTGATAAGTGTAGGATGGGCCATTGGTGTTTTTACGGGGGTTTTCATTGCTGCTCCTGTAAGCGGCGCCCATCTTAATCCTGCTGTCACCCTTGCACTGGTACTTGCCAATAAATTTCCATTTCATCTGATGCCAATATATGTGTGCGCCCAGCTGCTTGGCGCAATGTTCGGTGCTGTATTGGTATGGCTGGCCTATAAAAAACATTTTGATGTAACTGCTGATGCTGATGCAAAGCTGGCAGTTTTCTGTACTGCACCAAATATAAGGAGCTACTGGTATAATGTAGTTACAGAAATAATCGGAACTTATATCCTTTGTCTTGCAGTTCTTTATATGGCAGAACCTGAATTCGGCCTGGGCTCGCTGAATGCTTTGCCTGTAGCGCTGGTTATACTGGGCCTGGGAGTGTCTCTGGGTGGCCCGACAGGTTATGCAATTAATCCGGCAAGGGATTTCGGGCCCCGTTTGGTACATTTCTTTCTCCCTATTTCAGCTAAACGTGACAGCGATTGGGGTTACTCATGGGTGCCTGTTGTAGGTCCGTGTGTAGGAGCTGCCCTGGCTGCAGCTATGTATATGATATTCAGCTAAATAGAGAAGAAGGTCGTAATCAACTCCTGACTTTTTGCAGAATACCTGCTCTTTCTCTGAATAATTACACTAAATTTGTATTAGGGAAACAAAATCTCAGAATGTTTGAATAGTTGAACTAAAAGTATGATGAATAAAATTTTAAAACTATGAGAAAAAACTTTATTTTGACAGCAGCGGTTTTCTGCATAGCTCTAACTGCAAGTGCACAGAACACCTTCAATAAAGGTGACAAAGTGCTGAACCTGGGTCTTGGTTTGGGGAATACAATTTATACCGAAAGTTATTATACAACGGCAGTTCCTCCGATATCTGCTTCATTTGAATATGGAATAATTGATCATCTCTTTGATGACAAGAGTTCAATAGGTGTTGGTGGCTATATAGGATACATGTCGTCAAAATTCAAACATTACACATCTGATTACAAAATTTCCGATCTTATAATCTCTTCAAAGGGAGCATTCCATTACCAGCTGGTTGATAAACTGGATACATATGCAGGACTTCTGGTCGGTTTTAGATACGGATTTGACAATGATTCTGATTATGATTATTCCGACAGCGGAGTTCTGGTTTCAGAGTTTGTGGGAGCAAGGTATTATTTCACAGACAGTTTTGCAGGTTTAGCCGAACTCGGATGGGGCATTTCATATTTGAATCTGGGAATAGCGCTTAAGTTCTAGAATAATATTTTTCAAAGAAGAGGCTGTCTCAAAAGCCCTAAATTGCCCCCAAACCTCCTAAATGAGGCTTTGTAATGGACTGGTATTCAGTAAGTCTCCTTTAGGGGATTTAGGGGTAAACAAGGGTTAAAACCTTTTGAGTCAGCCTCTTTTTTTGGTGCGTATTCATCTCCCTGAGGGCCAGTTACAGAGCCGGAAATGAGTAATTATTTAATCATCTTGCCAGACACAATCAGTAATTTTTCTTATTTTTGAATGAGCAATACAGTCAAAAATTTAGTTTTTACTTTTTGTCACAAGGGCTGACCAATTAGTATCATGACACTCATTTTTTATCCCCTGATTTTTGAGTGTCTATCTTAATTCTCATACGATTATTTACTTTTTTGTCAGCCCTTTTAGACTCCTTTAATTCCCCGGGTATTTTATGGTTTCAAGGTGATATTATTTTGTTTTACTGATGTAATGGTACTTTTCTCCCCAGACCATCTGTATCCATGGAAATGTGTTTTTGTCACCCAGCCTGTTATTATTTAGCCAGTACGGTTCCCTGTGATCAATTGTGTGCCCAAGTTCGTTTTCATGACCCGGAATAATCAGACCAGGACGAAAGCCGCGGGCAAGTCTTTGTTCCGGATACACTGACCAGGAATTGGTCATTATCACATCAACTTTATAATCGTCTCCAACATGATCGATCCAACTGAAATCCTCACTATTCGACTGGTCGCCGGTATGAGAAAATGACATCCCTTCAGGTGTAAAAACGAGATATACATTGTTCAGCATAGTTTCACCCTGGTGCCCCGGATAATTAACCACTTTCAGCTTAATCTGCTTATTGGGGATACTGACCTCCTGAATTTTACCGGCACTTCTTTCAAGATGAAGTATATGATCGTATACAGGCGTGCCGGACCATATATCAGGTGGTGCTATGACAGGCTTATTTTGTGAAAGGAACATATCGGCAACCATCCTGTCAATATGATCGTTATGGTTATGTGACAGGAAAAGGATATCCACGGAATTGACGAGCTGCTGAACAAGGTCCCTGCTGAGCATGAAATCTTCTACTCCTGCAGCTCCTCTTTGAATATCAAACCCAATGGTCACCGATGGCGTTTTAATAATAAAAGTATGATTATAGAGTTTCCAGATTACAGCTCCCCTTTCTACCTTTTCCGTTGCGATCTCATGCACTGCATTTTCTATCTGTTGTCGAAAAAATGACTGCACTGCAGGTCTGTAGGCTGCTTTTTCTTCATGCAACACATTATCAAGCATCAGAAAAGCCATTTTTCGTGTTAGAGGTTCTTCAATTGAAGGAGGATAGGCTTTTAATGCTTCAACAACAAGATCCAGGCTTCCTTTATCCTGTTGATTAATATAGCCGTCAACATCTCCCCACCAGTCAGTTCTTTTTTCAGGATCGGGTTTCTGCTGGGCCTGTCCAAAAAGGGAGCATTGAATAATAACAGCAATTGTAAGCAGCAAAGTCTTTTTCATACCTAAATGATTTATTTTAAAATGTCCCCTTCAGGGCTGGGGCACCTTATTTGACTGAGAATGAAATATATTCATTAATGTTTGTTTCATAGATCAATCGTGTGGGATTCATTATTCTGAGTTTGTAAAGTATCTTTCGGAAAAATAATCAAAATGGTTCTCTATTACAAGTATATTGCCCTTTATCGCTTCCTTCAGGGAAAAATTCTGTACAGTCATATGATTTCAGTTATCTTTGAACCTGAAATTTGAATAATAGAAACATGAAAGGAATCAATAGTCGTCTGTTGATCATCATCCTGACCATCACATTTATGTACAATTGTATAGTGTCATGTGGTGACGGACAGCCGGGGAAGAAGAATATGGTTTTATCGGAAACTTCCGGTTCGGAAGGTGTGAGTGAGGCCTCTGAAGAAAGTCTGGCAGACCATGCCTTGCTGGTATTGCCCAAAAATCCGGGTCCGGGTGAACCATTCAGGATTTTAGCGACGGGGGCGAAGAATATGCATAAAGCGAAAATTCTTGTCAGCGGCCCGTCGGGTAATTTAGAATCAATTAAAAGTAAAACGGGAGAAGAAATACCATACTGGCGGATTGATGATTTTGCAGGAAGTGCAGCCGGTAAATACAGGGTCGCCTTAGTCGAGGGTAAAGATGAGGTAAGCAATCTTGAGTTTGTGATTGCTAAAGAGAAGGAGACCTCCTCCTCCGGTATGGTATGGAAAACAATCCGGGGGTGGGACAGCGGCATGGAGACTATCTATTCTGTCTGGATAAATGCCTTATTCAACGGCAGCGATGAAAACTCATCGTGGACAGCCTTGCATGAGGTGACCCAGAACAAGGAGCAGAATTTCCTGTATAATTACCTCTCACTTGGTGAAGATGACCCGGCCGGAAATTTCAAGGTGATAATGCAACCTGATTGCGCAGATAATCCATTCTTCCTGCGGGCATATTTTGCATGGAAGCTGGGACTGCCGTTTGGCTATCATGTGTGCGACAGGGGAGGACTTGGACGTAATCCGAAAACAGGCCAGTGGGTAACAAATGAAACTTCCACATCAAAATCAAATAAAGTATCAGCATTCAATTTATTTCTCAGAAAGGTGATGGATGGTGTCCATTCTGGTACAGCCCGGACAGCACTTGACAATGATTATTCTGATTATTATCCTGTCTCGCTTGAAAGAAGGAACCTGCGTCCAGGGACTGTATATGCCGATCCTTACGGTCATACGCTTATCCTTGTCAGATGGGTTCCTCAGACCAAAGACCATCCGGGATTACTGCTTTCTGTCGATGCGCAGCCTGACGGAACAGTTGCAATAAAAAGGTTTTGGAAAGGGAATTTCCTGTTTAACACTTCAGAAGTCGTCGGGGAACCAGGATTTAAGTCGTTTCGTCCAATAGTAATGAGAGATGGTAAACCAGAACTGTTGCAGAACAAAGTACTTTCAGGATCAAATGGATTCGTTCCTTTTTCACTACAGCAACGAAAGATGGGCAGCGAAGTTTTTTACAATACGATGGAACGATTGATAAATCCGAAACCTCTTGATCCTGAGGCGGCATTGCTCGACCTGATACAGGCACTTTATGAGCAACTCAATGTGCGTGTCACTTCAGTCTCAAACGGAGAAGCGTATTTCAGATCACATCCCGGAACTATGATTCCCATGCCTTCAGGAACTTCAGGAGTTTTTCAGGCAGGTGGTCAATGGGAGAACTTTTCGACCCCAAACCGCGATTTAAGGCTTCTGATAGCCATGGATGCGGTGCTCGATTTTCCGGGCCGGGTCATGCGCTCACCTGAGAATTTCAATATCTCCAGACTTGGCTCTCCTGAGCAGGTAAAGAATAGACTCCAGTCTGTTCTTGATAAGAAGGTTTCAGAACTTTCGATCAGTTATACCCGTACGAATGGTTCTATACAAAAATTGACTGTAGGAGAGATACTTAAACGAAGAGATGCTTTTGAGATGGCATATAATCCCAACGATGGTATAGAAATCCGCTGGGGGGCTCCTGAGAACAGTGAAGAGAGGTCAACCTGTCGTCGTCATGCTCCTGCAAACCAGCTGGCAACAATGAATTCGGTACGCAAATGGTTCAATAAGAGGCTTCACCCACCAACATAACGGGTATGATGGCTGGGGTTAGCTGCTTATCAGACGATCAGTAGTTAGCCTGCTTATTTTACTATTCGGAAAATGATAAAAGGGTACTTACTGACTGAGTCGAATTTGTTTTTTTGTCATGAATATTTATAATTGTATAAATTTTAATAAAATATGACACCGACCCGTACTTTTGATTTCCTCGATATACTTAAAACATGTTTCCCCGGAAAGGATGATGTTTTTGCCCGGATCGTTAACGGGAAATGGCTAAAATACAGTGTAGATGATTATATTGAAGCTTCCTGGAATGTAGCCTGCGGCCTGTTAGCTAAGGGATACAAACCGGAAGATAAAGTCCTGGTCGTATGCAACAACTGTCCTGAATGGAATTTTCTCGATATGGGATGTGCTTTGGCACGAATGATTTTTGTTCCTGTTTATCAGACTTTAAGCCCTGAGGAGTTTCTGTTTGTCTTAAATCACAGCGATACCAGGCTTATTGTGGTAGGTAACAAATCGATGTACAATAAACTGTCATCTATAATTGCCGCGATGGATCATTCTGCGGAGGTTATGACAATTGATGATTGCAAATGCGGGTATTGTCTTGACGAGTTGATTGAGCTGGGGAGGCAGAACAGGAAAAGGTTCGATTCTGAAATTGAGCGTAATAAAAGAGAGATATCACCGGACGATGTGGCGACAATTATCTATACATCAGGGACTACAGGTGCATCTAAAGGTGTAATGCTCACGCACAGGAACCTTACATTTAATTCGCATTCACACGCACTTCTTCAGACTGCAGGCCCCCAACATAAGATGTTAAGTTTCCTGCCTCTCTGTCATGCGTATGAAAGGACTATGAATTATGAGTTTCAGCAGCTGGGTATAAGCATTTATTATGCGGAGAACCTGTCGACCATCCAAAGAGACATGGCAAGTATTCCCGGAGACGGTTTTTGCGCTGTACCCAGAGTACTGGAGATGATGTATTCAAAGTTTGAAGATGCCGGCAAAAACCTCAAAGGTTTGAAAAGGAGAATTTACAAATGGGCATGGTCTTTTGGTAACAACTACGACAATTCAAGGAAAGACTTCCTTTACAGTTTCAAACATAATCTGGCGAACAAGCTGGTTTACAGCAAATGGCGTGCAGCATTTGGAGGTCACGAACTGTGGCTTGTTGTTGGCGGTGCAGCAATACGTCAGAATATAGTACGGCTGTTTACTGCAGCTAAATTAAATGTATATCAGGGTTATGGAATGACTGAAGCCTCACCTGTAATAGCAGTTAATCCTCCTGCTGACAATAACCTTGGAACAAACGGACATCCTCTCAACAATACAGAAATAAAGTTTGCAGAGGACGGGGAAATTCTGGTCCGCGGTCCTCATATTATGAAAGGATATTACAAAGATGAGACTGCAACACACGAGATCATCGATCATGATGGCTGGCTTCACACCGGAGATGTGGGGTATCTTAAAGAAGGAGATTGCCTGATGATAACTGACCGTAAAAAAGAGATATTTAAACTTTCATCCGGTAAATACATAGCTCCGCAGATTATAGAGAACAAACTACACGAATCGCCCTATATTGAGAATTGTATAGTCTTCGGTGAACACCAGAAATTTGCTTCAGCCATTATCGTCCCTAATATGGAGATGCTTCGTCAATGGATTACAAAGAACGATATCAAATTAGAAGTCAATGCTGAAGAACTTGTCAGAAATAAGACGATAATTGACATGCTTAATAAAGAAGTTTTAAAAGCCAATAAAACCCTTTCCGATTACGAAAAGATCAAAAAGTGTTTTTTCTCATCTGAAACATGGTCTGTCGAAAACGGTATGCTTTCACAGACATTAAAACCCAAGAGGACAAAAATCCTGTCGAAATATAAATCAATTGTTGAATCTGCCTATAAATAAGAACAGACTAAAATTCCGCAATTGAATATGTACCGTTAAGAAGCAATTTATGAAGGAAAGACTATCACACCAAAACGATTCCAGAATGGCAACAAAAATATATACAACGATCTGTACATTTGTTGTGTATCTGTTTCTTTCAACAGGATGTTCAAGCCAACAGGATGGTATTACTGGTTCGTGGGTACAGCCAATTCCAGGGCAGGAGGGAAAATGCCAGGGTATAAATTTAGAACAGGGCGGGAAAGCATCATCAATAAACATGAGCACTTTATTAATGGAGAGTTGGAAGGTCACAGATAACAATTTGATCATAAGCGGCAAAAGTATTGGAAACGGACAAACAATCTGTTTCACAGATACACTGGTTGTTAAACATGTTTCGAAGGACACATTGGTGCTGAAAAAAGGTAATATGGATATGATATATACCCGGGGTTATGATAATAAATGATTGATAAATAATCAGATAAAAAACCAATATTACAACACCTTTGCCTGTAACACACCAACCTTTCCGATGGAGAAAACTGGAATGTGATTCAGTGCAATGAAATCAGCGCAACAATTAATATGAGGTTACAAACAATTAAATTGTTGAGATATTTTCTATTCGACAAGGTTAATAATATCTGTTGGCGTATTACGGTTAAGAATTGATATCCGTTGTCGACTGTTCAGAACAATTCCCCTTTCTGAGAAAGTCTGCTGCAAGGTTTGAAGTGCTATTTCAGGGGTGTTGTTGTTTTTGCTCAGATGGGCAAGGCATATATTGCTGAGATTGTCATTAATAATATCTGCCAGAAAATCTGAAGTCTGATGATTTCCCAGGTGACCATGATCTGATTTAATTCTTTCTTTCAAATAATATGGATATTTTCCATTAGCCAGCATCTGTTCATCGTAATTTGACTCTATGACAAGCAGGTTAGATGCTTTTATATACGGAGCTGCCGTTTGGCTGATATGTCCAAGGTCGGTAGCAATTGTTATTTTTTTATCACCGGCACAGATATGGAACCCTATCGTCTCAGGGGCATCATGACAAACCGGAAATGCTTCTATATCAAAACCTGCCAGATGAAATTTTTCCTGTAAAGGAATTTCGCGGATACAGTCGTGAGATATTTTCTTTTTCGGAGAGAGAACGCTTTTCCATATTTTTTGGGTGGTGAATGCAGGCAGACTGTATCTTCTTGTAAGCACTTCCAATCCTTTGATATGATCTATATGATTGTGCGTTATAAGGATTCCCATAATATTCTGAATGGGAATATCGATATCCTTAAGAAACTTACAAACAGATTTTGCTGAGATTCCGGCATCGATCAATATTCCATTTTGTCCGTTGCCCAGATAATAACAATTTCCACTGCTCCCGCTGCTAAGACTGCAAAAATTCAACTTCATCAATACTCTATTTTGTTGGGGTCAAAGGTAAATTTTTTTATTACATTTATTCTCCCGACAGCCCTGTTGCGCTGGCTATTCAGACCGGGAAAGAAACACTGGTAATTAGTACATGGATATGGGCCACATTAATGATCTCATTAACAGGGTAGCTCCTTTTAGGGTTAACTGTGGTGTAAGTGTAGATGGTAGTTTCTTTTGAGTGATGGGAATTTTTTCATCAGGCGTTTTGTCTGGCATTCAAAAACGGGCACCTGTTCTACCAGACATATGGAAATGGGAAGAATGATGCAATATGCCATGCAAAATCAGGGAATGGAATAGATTTTACCAGGGATCCGACCAATCCTGTATTCAGGCCTCATGGTAACTGGAATAGTGGAAGGGCAATAGATGCAGAGGTAATGATGAAGAGATTGTTGAGTTAAACATGAAAGCGCTTCTGGCAGGAAGTACATTTGTTGTCTGATATTTTTAATAAAACTTGGAAAATATAGAATAGTTAGATTATTAAATCTTATTTTTATCAGTTGTGAAACTATTGATAGTTGAAGATGACGGGGCCCTTCGCCGATCCATCAATGATTACCTGAAGATGGAAGGTCATATCTGTGAAACTGCACAAACATTAAGACAAGCTATTTATAAAGTTGCAGATAACAAATATGATTGTATTATACTCGATATCGGTCTTCCTGATGGAAACGGTATTGATATTATCCGTGAGATGAAGTCAAATAAGCTAACCGGAGGAATCCTGATACTTTCTGCCAGAAGTTCTCTGGATGATAAGCTCACAGGCTTAAATACAGGAGCTGACGATTATCTTACAAAACCATTTCACTTTGCGGAGCTCAGCGCCAGGATCAATTCAATATACAGGAGAAATAATTTGTCAGGTATGAATGAGATTAAGTTTAATGAGATCAGGATTAATACCACTGACAATCTGGCTTATGTAAATGATAATTTATTGAATCTGACAAAAAAGGAATATGACTTACTTTTATTCTTTATGACAAACAAAGACAGAATAATTACAAAAGAATCAATAGTTGAACACCTTTGGGGGGACGAAGTAACACTTACCGATTCATTCGACTTTGTTTATACTCATGTAAAAAATTTGCGAAAAAAAATTTTGGCTTCTGGTTCGGGAAATTATATAAAATGTATTTACGGTTTCGGATATAAATTCAAAGATGATTGAAATTATTAACTAAAAGCACATACTACTTTTTTCTTTTCTCGGTTCTGGCAATGATCGCCAGCGGGGTATTGTTATACTTTACCATAAAGAGAGTTATATACAGGCAAATTGACAATAGCCTGATCACTGAGAAGACAATAATCCAGGATCAAATTGAACAATCAGATTCCATACCTGATTTTGAAGCTACTTTTGGTCACCAGATTGAAGTTAAATTATTAGACCATACAGTGCATAACTTCCAGTCTATCAAAGATACTGATATTTATGACTTCAGGTTGAATTCATTCCTGCCTTACAGATGCATTTTTTGTTCGGGTAACACAGGTCAAAGCAAAGGTTACCTAATTACTATTTTCCAGATTCTAAGTGAAAAGGAAGAATTGCTCAAAGATGTCAGTCTTTATATGTTCTTTCTGTTTTTGTTATTATTGCTTATCTCAATTCTGATTAACTATCTTATTGCCTGGAGGCTATGGAGGCCATTTTATTATTCGGTTAATAAAGCCAGTAATTTTAACATTCAATCCGATGAGCCTTTAGATTTGCCTCATACTGATATAAATGAATTCAGCCGGCTAAATACCGTCTTCTCCAGGATGACGCGTAAAATGCGAAATGATTATCTTAATTTGAAGGAATTCAACGAAAATGCTGCTCATGAAATTCAGACTCCTCTTGCCGTAATAAGGTCAAAGACTGATTTGCTGATGCAAAATAAGAACCTGAAAAAGGAAAGCATTGACCTGATAAAATCTATAAACGATGCCACTACTAAATTATTCAGGCTTAACCAGGGATTATTGCTGATATCCAAGATTGAAAATCAATATTTTGATGAAAAAGGAAGAGTCTCTTTGAAACAAATTATTGAAAATTGTCTGGACAATTATAAAGAGATCATGCAACTTAAGAATATAAGTACAAAAATGGAAGCCAGCGATGACGCAATTATTGAGATTAATGAGGGACTTGCTGATATATTGATTTCAAATCTTATTAGCAACGCGGTGCGATATAATATTGACGGAGGTTTTATTAAATGCCATGTTGATGATATATGTATAATCTTCACGAACAGCGGTCTGCCTTTATTGACTGATCCTGAGAAACTCTTCATGCGATTTCAAAAAGGAAATGATAATCCACAGTCAGTTGGTTTAGGTTTATCAATTGTGAAAAAGATTGTTGATACATATGGAATGAAAATCACTTATTCCTCGCATGACAATATTCATGAAATAAAGCTTATTTACAGCCAGAATGCAAATTCAAAAGGGCATTCAATGACTATTTCTTAATTATTAGTTAAAATTTTCCAACTTCAGATTCTCTTCAAAATCACGTAATAGTTTTGGTCTGTCAAACCAATAAAAGTATTAATTATGAAAAAATTACTATTTGTTACAGTACTATTGATGGGGGCTCTTGTTATTAATGCTCAGCGCACCCCTGTAAAAGTGGCAGACCTCCAGAAATCAATTACGGATAATATCGCCAAGGATTATGCAGGTTTCACAGTCAAGGATGCAACGAAAATTGTTGATAAGAATGTAATATCTTATGAGGTTATTGTTGCAAAAGGAACTACCCAGGAAACTCTTCTTTATGATAAAGATGGCAAATTCCTGAAAAAAATGGAATTAAAGGCAGGTACTGTTGCTGCCAAACCGGCTGCCAAACCGGCCGCTAAACATACTGTTAAGGGAGCAGCTAAGCCAGCAGCCAAACCAGTTAAAAAGTAACAATATCCTGAATTTTGTAAAAAAAACGGTGCTCTGAACACCGTTTTTTTTTGGTGCACCCGGCTATTACGATGATAATAGCTATCATGTTAAAAGTTATTGTTTTTATTGTGAATCTTTTCCTGAGAAGATCTTCGGGACTTATGCCTGGATATGAAAGAATTCTTTCCAGCCATGCATTAAATGCTATCGTCAGCGACTTTTTCATCTATCTGCCGAAAAGTTAGCAAAGAATATATTTACAAAATTATGCTATTTGAAGGAACTGAGAAGCTATTTCAGATATTTACAAATTACCTGAGATGGTCTGCCGAAGTTTGGTAGGGAGTATTATTCGCTTCGCTCATGATCTGATTGGGAGGTGCTTAACAAATAAAAATCCCTTGTCCCGCCTGCGGCGTGACTGAGGTCTTTTTGTTCCTCGCCTTCAAACTGCGTTTGAGGTTCGGCTCAAAAACAAAAATCCATCACTGCTTTCGCAGCAAGGGATTTTTCCTTGTAGCGGAGGGAGGATTCGAACCTCCGACCTTTGGGTTATGAGCCCAACGAGCTACCACTGCTCCACCCCGCAATATATCTTGTAAAACAATAATTCAAACAACCAGAGCCCAACGAGCTATCCCGATGTATCGGGACTCCACCCCGCAATATATTTTCAAAAAACAATTCAAACAATCTGAGCCCAACGAGCTATCCCGATAAATCGGGACTCTACCCCGCAATATCGAGGGGCAAATGTACGACATATAGATCAATTACCAAAACATTTTTTAAAATTTATCATTTCTGAGGAATCAAATCATATTTCGTCTCTTTGCAATTCGTTGAGTGAATAGGTAATCAGGAGAAAAATGAGGCCTTCTCAAAAGTCTTGAATTGCCCCCACACCCACCCCTAAAGGAGGCTTTATAAGATACAGATATTCAATAAGTCCCCTTTAGGCCAGCACTGATCGAAGCGTCAGTGGGATTTCGAGTAAACAAGGACTAAAACCTTTTGAGACAGCCTCGTTTTTCGAATATGTCAAAGTAGAACCATTCTGAACTATTTTAACCGGGAACGGATTATTTTATTTATAATATTGACTTTATTTAATAATTTTATCTTTTTATATTCTAACAGATGGATTATTAATTCTTTACAAAAAAAGTATCTATGCCACGAGTATTCAAAGCAACAGAAATTGAAAAGGAAGATAAAGAGGTAAAACGCGACTATCTCGACAGACATATGCCTCATGTCATTTGTCCAGATGAGGTGAAAAGGGGTGAGAAATTTATGGTAAAAGTAAAACTTGGAAATGAATATCCACATCCCGACGATCATGATCATTTCATTAGTGTGATACAGCTCTGGAACAGAGAGACATTGCTGGCTGAAGCCAGGTATACAGCCGGTGTATATGGAAATAAACCTTCTCATTTTGAAATAGATTTCTATATTGTTGCCCCTGAGGTCTCAATGAACCTTTCGGCTATGGCAGTCTGCACAAAACATGGTCTCTGGCAAAGCGAAGACAAACATGTCAAAGTAATTTAAAAGGGTAATATTTTTTCTTTTTGTTTTCTTTAACTGGATTGATGATTCAGGATTATTATCTTTGCATGCCGATTATTAATTAGAGTATGGCTAAAAACGATAAGAAAAAAAAGAACTGGCGGGAAAAATTAAGATTTTCTGTAATTAATGATCTTACGTTTGAAGAGGTATGGAGATTAAAATTGACCAGGTATAATGCTTTTCTTCTGATTATATTTCTGATTCTTTTTATTGTTGGCATAACAACATCTCTGATTGCCTTTACAAATCTTAAGGAATTTATACCAGGTTATCCCGATGTTACCATGAGACGTAATATACTGATGAACGCGATCCGGCTTGATTCGCTCGACAGGGAGTTGGCTTTAAGAGATATCTATTTCTCAAACATCAATTCAATAATATCAGGTAAACATCCTGCGGAGTTTATGGTGAAACAGGATACGGCAAAGAACTATAAAGCAATAAGCTTTTCTACTTCCCCTCAGGATTCAGCACTGAGAGCCCAGGTGGAGAGTGAAGATAAGTATAATGTTATACCAGGACAGCCTGCCCATGAATCCTTTTCAAATATTTCAGGTCTGCATTTTTTTCCTCCAATAAAAGGGATAATTTCAGGGAAGTATGATGTCCGGACAAAGCACTTTGGTACTGATATAGTAACAAAACCACGCGCTCTTGTTTCTGCTGCGTTAGACGGAACAGTTGTCTTTACAGGCTGGACCATGGAGACAGGTTTTGTTATAGAGCTTCAGCACCCCAATGACATCATTACAATTTATAAGCATAATGCCAATCTTCTGAAAGAAACTGGAGATCTTGTACGCGCAGGTGAAGCCATCTCTATAGTTGGCGATTCAGGTGAAATGTATACATCCGGACCTCATCTTCATTTTGAGATCTGGTATAAGGGAAGTCCGCTGGATCCTGAAAAACATATAATTTTCTAATAACCACATGCAGGGTATTCCTCAGAGAATTGCATTGTTGGGATCGACCGGATCGATCGGCACCCAGGCGCTGGATATTATTTCCAGCTTCCCCGATAAATTTATTGTTGAGACACTGATTGCAGGCAATAATGTGGATCTTCTTACCCGCCAGGCACTGAAATTTCAACCCGACTCGGTTGTAATAGGGAATGAGAAGCATTATCAGAAACTGAAAGACAATCTAAAAGAGACTAACATAAAAGTATATACCGGTGATGAAGCAAGCGAACAGGTTGTGGTTTCATCGACTGTTGATGTTGTAATTGCTTCTATTGTAGGCTATTCCGGATTACGTCCCACAATAGCCGCAATAAAAGCGGGGAAACGGATAGCCCTTGCTAATAAGGAGACGCTGGTGGTTGCAGGTGAGATAATCAGAAAGCTGGTAAATGAAACGGGAAGCCGGATCATTCCTGTTGATTCAGAACATTCGGCTATATTTCAATGTCTTGCAGGTGAATCAGGAAACCCTGTGGAGAAAATCACCCTGACAGCATCGGGTGGCCCATTTCTTAACTGGCCAGCTGAAAAGCTTAAGAATGTAAAACCGGAGGAGGCTCTTAAACATCCAAACTGGAGCATGGGTAATAAAGTTACAATCGATTCGGCTTCCCTGATGAACAAAGGACTTGAAGTTATAGAAGCTAAATGGCTCTTTGATCTTTCTCCTGAACAAATATCAGTGATCGTTCACCCCCAGTCAATTATTCATTCGCTTGTACATTTTGCCGACGGATCGGTGAAGGCTCAGATGGGGGTCCACGATATGCGTGTTCCTATTCTCTATTCACTTTCCTATCCCGACCGTTTTGTTTCAGCTCTTCCGCGCCTCGATTTTAAAAAGAACTCTACTCTGACATTTATTGAGCCCGATATAAAAAAGTTCAGAAACCTCTCTATTGCTTATGAGGCTATTAAAAAAGGTGGAAACATGCCATGTATAATGAATGCTGCCAATGAAATAGCAGTCAAGGCTTTTCTTGCTCATAAAATTGGCTTTCTGCAGATGTCAGATGTTGTGGAATACACTATGGAAGAGAGCACATTCTCATCCACTCCCGATCTGGAGTTTCTTGAAGCTACCGATCATGATGCAAGGGAGAGAGCTCTGGATTATATTAATAAACATATAAATAGAAATGACAATACTTATTAAGATTCTTCAATTTGTATTAAGCCTGTCAATCCTTGTAATAATACACGAGTTTGGACATTTCATTATGGCAAAACTGTTCAAGACAAGAGTTGAAAAGTTCTATCTTTTTTTCGACCCGTGGTTCTCACTCTTTAAATTCAAAAAAGGTGAAACAGAATATGGAGTAGGCTGGCTTCCTCTTGGGGGTTATGTCAAGATATCCGGAATGATCGATGAATCGATGGATAAAGAACAGATGAAGCTTCCTCCGCAGCCATATGAATTCAGATCAAAAACGTCATGGCAACGGCTTCTTATTATGCTGGGAGGTGTTGTCTTTAATTTTGTACTGGCATTAATGATCTATGTATCTGTTCTGTTTGTATGGGGAGAAACATACCTTCCCACATCAAATGTTAAATATGGCATTGTCACTGACTCATTAGGACATTCAATTGGTCTGAGAAATGGTGATAAGCTTCTTTCTGTCGATAACAGGGAGATAGAGAATTTTATGCAGGTCACTACCGATATTGTTTTGAATGGACGTAAGACAATTCAGGTTGAACGTGACGGACAGATTGTCAATATAGATATTCCAAAGGACTATGTACCCCAACTGCTTAAAGGTAAAGGTCAGATAAGCTGGCGTGCCCCGTTCCCTCCTTTTGTTATACAGTCGTTCGGAAAGGAGTCACCTGCTAAAAAGGCAGGAGTACTTGCCAATGATGAGATAGTTGGTATTGATAGTGTAAAGTTTACCTATTATGATGAGTTTCAGAAGTATCTGGCCGACAATAAGTCGAAACCGGTAGTGCTGAACATAATGCGTGAAGGAAAACCCGTTGACATTACGGTTACTACAACAGCAGCCGGATTACTTGAGGTCAGAGGCGTAGGCAAATCCCTTGATCAGATATTTGAACTGAAGACTTTAAAATACGGATTTCTCGAATCTATCCCGGCGGGCATTTCAAAAGGATTCAAAACAATGGGCGATTACCTGAAACAATTCAAGATTATTTTTTCAAAAGAGACCAAAGCGTATGAATCACTGGGAGGTTTCATTACTATCGGTAATATATTCCCGGGTGTCTGGGACTGGAATTCCTTCTGGAACTTAACAGCTTTTCTTTCAATTATTCTTGCGGTAATGAACATTCTGCCAATACCGGCTCTTGACGGAGGCCATGTGATGTTCCTTTTATTTGAAGTTATTACGGGAAGGAAGCCAAGCGATAAGTTCCTTGAAAATGCTCAGATAGTAGGAATGGTAATACTCCTTGGACTGCTTGTTCTGGCAAACGGGAACGATATTATAAGGCTGTTACGAAAGTAATTTTAACATTTTGCCGTGTTGGATATGATTAAAGTATTTATAACTTTGCACAAACTATAATACTTAAAGCAATGGGAAAGATCGGTTTAACAGAGATTATTCTTGTATTACTTGTTGTTGTTCTCCTTTTTGGAGGTCGTAAAATTCCTGAACTCATGAAGGGTATTGGCCAGGGTATGAAAGAATTTAAAAAAGCTTCAAAATATGATCCTGCCACTGAACAAAATAAAGATTTAGACCCTAAGGATAGATTTTAATCTTATAATATTTATGTTGAACCTGCATCGTTAGATGCAGGTTTTTTTGTTTTTTAGCTTCTTAACTGATTAAATCCTTGTATACCCCTAAATCCGGATCAAGTCGAAAAGGCGGTTGATAGGCAGAATTTTCATGCAAAAAGTTTTTCGAGTCTGCATATGAAAAATGGAATATCCCTTGCTCTTCGAAGATTCCTCACTCCACTGCGTTTCATTCGGAATGACAATGCATTTTACGTTATAGTGGTGGGTCAGTGTGGGCGGCAAAGCCGCCCACACTGACCCACCACGCTGTTCTGCTATTAGCAGCTGTCATTCCGACCGAAGGGAGGAATCTTTGTCCAGGTAAAGCAATCTCTTATAAGCTTTAATCATTCTCAATTTGTATATCAATAGCATCAAGACAACCTGGCTATTTCTTTCCACCGTATTTTTTACCTGGTCCGTAACAGTTTGGAAACGAAACATCCAATATTTTAATTAACTTTACTTTTCTAAAAAACCGGGATGATTTTATGAAACCTGAAATTCTAAAAATTTCTCAAATATCAGTTGATCAGTCTGTTGTTTGTATTCTTGGAGATGACATTATACCTGACAGATTAAGACTATCAGTGGAGGAAAAGGAATATGCGGAAAAACGGTTGAAATCTGGTGATGAATTTGTATATATTAATTCGTATAACAGGTGCATATATCTGGTAAGGGTAAAAGAGGGGATAAGCCAGTATAAAATAAGGGAAGAGATCCGAAAGACTTCATATAATCTGCGAAAGCTTATCAAAGAAAACAGCCATAATGAACTTGTAATAACATCAGAGCATGCATATAAGGAGGCTGTTGAGGATTTCGCAGAAGGATTTGCTTTAAGTATTTATTCGTTTGGAAAATACAAGACCTCGAAGAAGAGTGATGAAAAAGGTAATTATCCGTCCAGGATTCTGTTGCATGGTGATATTAATGAATCAGATATAAATTGGCTCATTGAGCAGGTTAATGCAGTATATTTTGTACGAAATCTGATTCATGAACCGGTGAATCATCTGAATGCTACAGCTTTGGCAGCTGAGATCAAAAAAACTGGTGATTCTGCAGGTTTTAATGTTGAAGTATTGACAAAAGGCAAGATTGAGGCTCTTAAGATGGGCGGATTGCTGGCTGTAAATAAAGGCAGTGAAGATCCTCCTGTATTCTGCATACTTGAATGGCATCCCGAAAACTGTGTGAATGATAAACCGATCGTCCTTATTGGCAAGGGAATAGTTTATGACACTGGTGGCCTTAATATTAAAACCGGCGATTTTATGGACGGGATGAACGGTGATATGGCCGGGGCTGCTACCGTTACCGGAGTCATGTATACTATTGCAAAAACAGGAGTCCCTATTCATGTAATCGGATTGGTTCCATCAACCGATAACAGACCGGGAGGCAATGCTTATGCACAGGGCGATATAATTACCATGTTTAATAAAATGACCGTAGAGATTGGGAATACTGACGCTGAAGGCCGGCTTATCCTGGCCGATGCTATCAGCTATGCTTCAAAATATTCTCCGGAATTAATAATTGATATTGCAACTCTTACGGGTTCTGCAGCAAGGACTTTCGGGAACCATGCAATTGCGGTGATGACAAATGCTGAAAAAAAATATCTTGATCTTCTTGAAGAATGCGGTAATGATGTATATGAGAGGATAGCTGAATTGCCTTTCTGGGAAGAATATGGAGAATCGCTGAAGTCTGATGTGGCTGATATTAATAATATCGGCATTCGTGAGGGAGGTGCAATTATAGCAGGTAAGTTTCTTGAAAAGTTTGCGGAATCACCTCTGATTCATTTGGATATTGCAGGAACAGAGATGCTTAAGAAAGATGATTATTACAGGACAAAAAATGGAACAGGGTCTGGATTAAGGCTGCTCTCAGTTTTTTTGAAGAGGTTTGCCTCTGTTTATTCAGAAATGAAATAATACTATGGAAAAGAAGACAATAGTTGCAGGTATCTCTCAGGGAGATATTAATGGAATAGGATATGAGGTTATTATGAAAGCCCTTTCCGATCCAGTTATAACTGAACTTTGTACACCGGTTGTGTATGGTTCACCAAAAGTGGCTGCGTATCATCGCAAGGCGCTGAATATTAATAATTTCAGTTTTAATAATGTCCGTTCAGCTGAGGAAGCCAATCCCAGGAAAGCAAATATGATCAACTGTCTTGACGATAATACAAGAGTTGAACTTGGGAAACCCACTCCTCAGAGTGGTGAAGCAGCACTAATTTCTCTCGAGAAAGCTGTTGCAGATCTGAAAAACGGTAAGACTGATGTCCTTGTTACCGCTCCTATTGATAAGCATAATGTCCAGTCGGAGAATTTTCATTTTAACGGCCATACAGAATATCTGAAAGCAAAGGCAGGAGTGGATGAGGTTCTTATGTTCCTGATAGGAGAAAGCATGAGGATCGGTGTTGCTACGGGACATGTTCCTCTCAGTAAAGTATCGGAGCTGATAACCATAGGTCTGCTTATGAAGAAGATCAGGTTGATGAATCAGTCACTTATAGTTGATTTTGGGATAAGAAAACCCCGTATAGCGGTGCTTGGACTGAACCCACATGCAGGTGATAACTCATTGCTGGGAACAGAAGAGGCAGAGATAATAGCTCCTGCAATTCAGAAAGCACAGAACGAAGGAATCCTCGCTTTTGGACCTTTTCCCTCTGACGGATTTTTCGGAGCGGGGTCATTTACTAAATTTGATGGCATTCTTGCTATGTATCACGACCAGGGACTGGCCCCTTTTAAAGCTATAACATTTGATTCGGGAGTTAACTTTACCGCAGGTCTGCCTTTTGTGCGTACCTCCCCTGATCATGGGACCGCTTTCCAGATTGCAGGTAAAGGTGAAGCATCTGAAAATTCATTCCGTCATGCTCTCTATCTTGCCTGCGACATATTCAGAAACAGACAGCTATATGCGGAGATCTCAAAGAATCCACTGAAACATCAGGATATTGAAATTCACAGTGAACGCGCAGATGAACTTCCTCCTGAAATTTTAAACGGTGAACAGTAATGATCGATTACATTAAAGGAACAATAACACAACTCACCCCGACATTTGTTACTCTTGAAACAGGAGGAATAGGATATTTTATCAATATTTCGCTCACATCATTCTCAAAGCTTGAAGGCAAGAGTGATTATAAGCTTCTTGTACATGAGATACTCAGGGAAGATGTTCACCAGCTGTTTGGTTTTGCTGACAGTGAGGAACGGGATATCTTCA
>Ga0116171_10000985_pt1 | contig 29472 bp, 19 predicted proteins | sample AD_JPNHW2_MetaG_FD_89798 | JGI IMG/M metagenome (GOLD analysis project Ga0116171, IMG submission 89798) | Active sludge microbial communities of municipal wastewater-treating anaerobic digesters from Japan - AD_JPNHW2_MetaG | ecosystem: Engineered > Bioreactor > Anaerobic > Digestate | place...
TACTTTGGAATTTGCTCGCTGCAACTTTAGTCAATGCCCAGACACCGGTTAAATATGTCAACACACTAATAGGCACAGGACCTGCCACGACTGAAAGCGCCAAACGCCATAGTGAAGCAGGATCTGAACTGAAAGGTCAGACATTTCCCGGCGTTGGCCGCCCCTTTGGAATGACACAATGGACCCCGGAAACCCAGGTCACTGAACTTAAATGCATATCGCCATATTATTACAACGACAGGTATATAACCGGTTTCAGGGGAAGCCACTGGATGAGCGGTAGTTGTACTCAGGATTACGGAAGCGTGACTTTGATGCCGTTTACAGCCGGAACAAAAGACACAATTACACGAGCTCCGGTCTCAAGATTCAGTCACAGGGACGAGATCGCAACACCTGATTATTACAGGGTCGTCCTTAACAGTTATGATATTATTGCAGAACTGACAGGTTCCGTCCGTTCAGGGATGATGAGATTTACCTATACCGGCACTAATAAAAGTTGCCTGTTTATAAGGGTCAACAGCGATGAAAAAGAGGGCACGGTAATGGTAAACACTGATAAGAATGAAATAATACTTTGTAATCCTGTTCATCGCATATACCAGGGATGGGGAACGGCGGCCGGTTTCAACGGGTGGTTTGTTATAAGGTTTGACAGACCTTTTGAAATTATGGATAATCTTTCCGGAAGCCAGCAAATAGCTCTATCTTTCAATAACGAGAAGGTCGTTACCGCAAAAACAGGCACCTCTTTCACCAGCCAGGCAAATGCAGGAAAAAACCTTGACTCGGAAATACCAGACTGGGATTTCGAAAAGCTGCGAAAATCGACAGAAGATGTCTGGAATAAAACCCTGGGAAAGATAAGGGTTGCAGGAGGTACGCCAGAGGACCTGGAGAAGTTTTATACTGCGCTTTACCATTGCTACCAGTTGCCCAGAATTGCAAGCGATGCTGACGGATCGTACAACGGTTTTGCCGGAGATTCATTAATTCACAAAGCAACCGGATTTGACTATTACGATGATTTTTCACTCTGGGATACATACCGGGCTTTACATCCCCTTATGACGATACTTGAACCCGAGAGAACCGGCCACATGATCAAATCCCTTATTTTGAAAGCAGAACAGGGAGGTTGGATGCCGATATTCCCTGCCTGGAATAATTATACGGCAGCCATGATAGGTGATCATGCTTCGGTGATGATATCTGATGCAATAATGAAAGGAATAAGGGATTTCAGTCTTGATACAGCTTATTATTACCTCAGAAAAAATGCTTTTGAACAGGCTGATTCAATATCATATATAGATGGTAAAGGGAGAAGAGCCCTGAAAAGCTATCTTAAATATGGTTTCATTCCGTTGGAGGACAGTGTATGGCAGGCATTCCATAAAAAGGAACAGGTATCAAGGACACTGGAATATGCGTTTGATGATTATGCACTTGCACAGATAGCCAACGTCACAGGGCATAATTCAGATTATGATGTTCTGATCTCCAGGTCGATGAACTGGCAGAATGTGTTTGACCAGAAGACAGGTTTCGTTCGTGGCAGGCATAACGACATGTCATGGATCGAACCATTTGATCCCACATCAAAAGCCAGCTTTATATGCGAAGGCACACCTTTTCAGTATACATGGTATGTACCTCATGACATACAAGGTTTGATAAGCTCCATGGGCGGGAAAAAGGAGTTCACTAATAAACTGGATAATTTCTTTAGCGAAGGACATTACTGGCATGGAAATGAACCCGGGCATCAGATACCATATCTGTACACTTTTGGAGGAGAACCATGGAAAACACAGGAACTGGTTAAAAAGATAATAAAGGAAGAATATGGAACTGGTCAGGGTGGATTAAGCGGGAATGAGGACGCAGGACAAATGTCGGCATGGCTTGTATTTTCGATGATGGGATTTTATCCTGTATGTCCGTCATCCGGTGAATATGTACTCACCACACCATCATTTGACGAAGTCAGGATCTCGGTTCCGGGAGGTAAATCCTTTATAATTACATCAGTGGCCGGGAAAAATGGAGGTAAATATATCAGGGCAGTAACGCGTGATGGAGGCGTTTATCCATATTGGCAAATTAAACATGATGATATTATTAAAGGGAGAAGGTTTACCCTTCAGCTTACTGACAGTCAACCTGTCAGATAACAATTTCAGGGCTCATTTCAATTGATGTTTTTCAAGATTCGATCTCAGAAATTCCATATCTTTTGTTAATTTCTTCACAATAATGTTCTGCTGATTAATCAGTGGAAGAGCCTCCTCTCCTTCTTCAAGCAGAGGATATTCAATGTGAAGAGTTATAGGTCCCTTTATATCAAGTTCTTTAATCGTTTTAAAATACAGGTCCCAGTTTACAATACCTTCCCCGAGAGGGACTGTTACAGCTTCAGGTCTCCCGTTTACAGTAAGCCATGTGAAATCCTTGATTGCAAGACTGTTGATCATGGGGGCTATGAATCTCATTCCCAATACCCACGTGTTGGCCCCTTCAACATTTGCATGCCGGACATCATACTGGCATCCTATTAAATCAGAAGGAATTCCCTGCAGGAGCTCATGAATATCCCAGACAGGCCCGCCTATTCTTGTACCCGAGTGGTTCTGATAACCTGCGCTGATCTTATACTTGCGGTTAAGTTCGGCTATTGCCATCAGTTCATTTCTGCATTTTCGTATCGACTGCCGGATTCCGGCTTTGATATCATAATCGTACCATCCAAGCCTGTAGTACTTTATTCCCAGAGCCGATGCAGTCTTAAGTACCTTTTCAGCAAGAGGGTCGGCGGTCGATAGAATACCTGTTACCATCATATCGAGCTTCAGGTTGTACTTTTCAGCCTCCTCAGCAAGCCTGGGAAGGACTGATTCGATATGTGTCGGTTCCGCTTTGCCTCCCTGACGAACAGTAAGGTCAAATCCGTCTATGCCCGAACGGACAAGACATTCGCACATAAAATCAAACTCGTAGCGGTCGAGTGGTTTTGAAAACAGACGGACCGGATAATTATTTACAGGTGCTGCATCCTTTTGTACATTGATATGTGAAAGGAACGGGATTGAAGCTCCGGCCATTGCCAGAGTGCCGACAAACTCTCTTCTGGTCTGTTTCATGATCTGATGATTTTATAATGTAAGATCCTGAAAATCCCCGGATCTGATACTACTTAACCCTGAATATTTTTCCGGTCGAAATAAATTCCCCGTTCATGGAAACACCACGGATAAGGATTTTATATTCTGATTTCACATCTGATGTATAAAAACTTACAGTTGCCCTACCCTGGCTGTCAAATTTCACATCAGGATTCCAGTAAAGAGTATTTCTGAAGTCGGGCAATCTGCTATCAGTCTTTTCTGCAGAATCATATTCAGGCGATGAAAAGGATAAGGGATCATCAATTGCCCTGTAACGAAGCCTTACAGCATAATCGGGAAGTGTAAAATGGCTGAAATCGCCTGAACGCGTAATAACATTTACAAGTCCGTAAAACATATAATCGCCAACAAAATACCGGGCTTTGACCGCATCTATCTTCTCCACAAGCTCAGGGTCGAGGTTGGCAATGATCGCCGGATCCTTAATAACAACCCCGTCGGCGAACAGGATTGGTGGTCTGTCATAAATCTTATTCTCGACAGGATCGAAAATTGTGATTTCGTATTCCGAACGTCTCTTTTTAAGGGAGACTCCCGGCATCAGCTCGAAAAACACCTCCTGCATAACGGGAAGTTTAATATAATTATCCATAACAAGTTCAATATCGGGTTTCCCATAGAACCTTTTTGTACCTGATGTGAAAGTAACCCGAGAAGAGGAAACAGGAAGATCCGTTGTGCTGTAAATCTTCATAACCTGGTAATTGATCCCGAGTTTTGACATTTTATCCGTGACCGGCGATACTGACCTGTCAACTGTACCTGAAAGAGCAGGATATTTTAATGAAAATGAGTACTCAATCTCCATATTATTGTTCCTCCCTGGATCCTCGGGCTGGATAATCAGATCCCTGATATTCTCATCAAGCGGCAGAGCGAAGCTGAACTCCCCCTTTTTATCGGTAAGCGCGTACTGGAAATATGCTTCTTTCCCAGGGATCGAAAGGAACACAAATTGTCCGCTGTCGGGTTTCTGTGTGCTTTTATTCAGTAGCCGGCCGTATAAAAAATGGTTAGCTGTTTCCCTTTTAAAGGTGATTACCGGTAATTTACCTGATAATATGGCTTCCCAGTCAATCCAGTTGCTTTTAAGGTTGTTGAGGATCATGTCAAGTGTATCGGGGTTCATCTCATTCAGCCCTGAATGCATAAGCTCAGCGGGAAGAGGTCCGAATTCAGATCCAAAAACCAGATAATCTGCAATATCCGGAAAGCTGTCACTGCCGGCCGGTATTACCGAAACGCTTGCTGTAAAACCAGTTCCTGCTTCAGACGAACCGGCGCCTGCCTCAAGTGAAGCAGTAACTTTTTCCCTGGGGCTGTGGTTGTCAACCACAGAGATGTTGGTACTCACTTTATTATTGAAAGGAGTGTAAATATATTTCTCGCATACCGGCCTCCCTGTAATATTGAATAAAGTTATCTGATTGATCCCGTGCGGTATAAGGCTACCCGGTATCTCAATTCTGGTAATGTCACCAGTAAGGCTGACAGATGATGAATAGTTCATTGATCCGCGGGTCTGGACCGACAGGTAATGGATTACGCTGCTTGAAGAACGAAATTCAGGAGAAGAAGCTATTTCAATGTCAGTATTCCCGTCAGTCCGGCGTGTTACCTTTAATGCCAGGCCGGGCTGGTTAGATCCTGATGATTTCGATGTTACTGTTTCCGCTTTCTCCCTCCTGTCCGGATAAGTTCTGCTTTTCAATGCATTAAGTACAATTATACTTTTTGAAAAGCAGTTATAGGGCATGAAGTTTTTCATCCAGTTCGTGTAGGCTCTTATAGTATAATTTCCGGAGCTTAATGTATCGGGCAGGGTGATCTGCCCCGGTCCCACTCCACCAAATATGCCGAGTCTTTTCTGAACAACGGGCCTGTTCAGTGGATTAAGTACCTCAAAATACACTATTCCCTTGCCTGACAACAACTTAAGAGTTTGTCTGTCGAATGCATATAATCTGAACCAGATATTCTCACCGGCAATATATTCCTGCCTGTCGGTATGGACATAAATCTCCTCCCTTGGAAACAAACCGGTATATTCCGTAAGTTTCTTTGAAAGCACATCCGTGAAGCCAGTCTGTGATTTTCCTGAAACAGGCAACAGCAGCAATAGTAAAATGCTGAATGTCAGAACATGGTTAACCAGAACCGCCTTATCTGCTTTTTTCTTATTGCTAGTTTTCATCCCAGAAATCAGGTTTTACTGTAACGCCTCTTACCGTACAATCGGCACAATATTTCTTATCGGTGATAACCTTATACGGTGGCATTGCAAAAGGCTCATCGACGATCACCCATACCGATGAATTAAGGTTGGGAATTGGTTTAGTTCCGAATATGGTGTCGACCGGGCATTGTGCATAAAGGTTTATCAATCCTCTGAAAGTTTCTTTTATAAATATCCTTCTGGAAGCTTTTCCGGATACACTGAAAAATCCCAATACCCTTTCTGCCGGATCTTCGATGCAAAAAATATTGCCCGTTATTGACGACGGAATAATATCGTAAAGGCCGCCTACATCCTGTGAAACATTCTGCAGTTTTTCCCAGTATGTGAACTCATCCTCGTTTAACGAATACTGGTTTACAAGAAGGCTGTATTTTTTACTGAGCCTGTCTGTCTCGCTTGATATAAAATTCAGGGGATATTTTCTGATTACGTTTTCGGTAAGGACTGATGCATTTTTGATCTTTATCACTGTCGAATTGTTAGTGATCCAGCAACGATGATTCTCAACCATATAAGGAAGCCTGAATTCCCATGTTTCAGTATAATCCCACCTGTAAAACCTGCAATTTCCCGATTCATCATGAGTATTCAGATAAACCTGGCATCCTTCCTTTGGTCCCGAATACTCATCCTTTTCCTTAATAGTCACTTTCTCAAAGTAGAGGCTGTCGATGGGAGGTGCTGAAATAAGCTCCATGGGAAGCGATTCGTAGGAATAATGGTTTACTGTGGCATTATTTGTAAAGATGTGCAGCGTGTATTTCCTTCCGGGCACACCTCTGAATACAGTATTGTCAGAAAGATATGTTCCTGCAGTTGCCGACTCTCTGAACGGATAATAATTCCCTTTGTCATCACTTACGGAAACCGTACATCCCTTCAATGGTTTTAAAGTTGCCTTCTTGCCAAGAGGCATCGATTTTGAGAGTCTTACTGAATATGTCTCCGGTCGATCTGTTATCATTCCTTCAACCACCAGAATATCCTTATCCTCATCAGTCTCGGGGACAAACTGTGTTATACAACCGGAAACAGAAAAGGTCAAAAGCAAAATGATTATATATCTCTTTGGATTCATATTTATGTCAAAAATCAAAATTGAAACTCACTGATGGAATGGCTTCCCCGAAAACCGACAGTTTGTAGCCATTCACAGTCTTGTTTTCATTCCTGAAATATACCGAATACACATTTTCTCTTCCGAGAAGGTTGTAAACGGAAAATATCCAGTGGGGATTTGCGATTTTGTGCGACTTAAGGTTACCGCTCACCTTGAACGAAAGGTCGAGACGCATATAGTCGGGGATCCGGTACTTGTTACGGTCTGAATAATGAACGAGGAGCATATCTCCCTGGTAGTAGATTGCAACAGGATAGGTAATTGGCCTGCCGGTACTGTATGTATAATTTGATGAAAGGCTGAAACGGCGGGAGAAAAGGAAATTAAAAGTTGCGACAAGATCATTTGGTTTGTCGAAGCTGGCCGGGAACCAGTCGCCTCCATTGATAATCTCATCACTGTACTTACCGGTGCTTTTAAGAAAAGTCCTCGAATAAGTATACCCTATGCTCCATCTTATTTTTCCCTCATTTCGTTTGAGTGAAAGCTCGAGTCCGTATGCCTTGCCCTTTACATCGACAATATCCATTTCAATATTATCAGCCATCACGAGGTCGGTGCCGCCCTTAAAATCGAGCATGTTCTTTATCCTTTTGTAGTAAAGCTCCACTGATGTTTCGAGGCCATTGTTAAAAAGCATCTGGTAAAAGCCAACAGCATACTGATCGCCGATCTGAGGCTTCAGGTAATAGTCGCTCAGCTTCCATGTGTCGGTCGGAGAGATGGAGGTGGTATTTGAGAGCAGATGAAGGTACTGTCGTGTCCTGTTATAGTTAAGCTTTAATGAGCTCGCCTTACCTGTCCTGAAATTCAGTGATGTTCTGAACTCCGGACCGGCGTAGGTTTTATAAAACTGATTATTGCCAAAAGAGACAGTATCGGTTATAGTCGACCGGCTTAAGGAATAGGATGGATCGTACAAAGGAAATGAACGCGGTCCTATGGCAAAGAATGATGAGAACCTTATGCCTGCATTAATCGAAAGATAGTCGGTAACGACAAACTTGTCCTCAATATAGGCGGCAGCTTCAAGCCCCCTTTCCTTCTGGATAATTTTGGGAACTATGAGTGAGGAATCGTTTGAAGGAAGAAAACTGCCCGGTCTGACCATATAACCTGTAAGATCGACTCCATAATTGACCTCATTCCTTCCCTGATACCAGTTGAAATCGGCTTTAAAGTTAGTGCTGTTTATTTTATGTGAAAGGGCAAACGCTTCGACGGGGGTGCTTTCGCTCGTTACATTATAATCATAATTACTGTTGCTGACAGAGATCTGGGAGAAGAACCTGCTGTTAAAGAAATGACGCCAGCGCATGGCAACAATCCTGTTATTGTAACTGTAGAGGGTATCGGAGTTCAGCCTGAAGGCATCGTGGCTAAGATAAGCCGAAAGTTCAATTTTATTGTTCTTGTTGGGATCCCAGGTGATTCGCCCGTTAAGGTCATAGAAAGTTGCGCTGCTGTTTTTAAGAAAGTCATTGTCAATCACGTCGAGCACCCAGTTTGAATATGTTGTCCGGCCTGTAAGCAGGTAGGTAAGGGTATCCTCGATCAAAGGGCCTTCTACCATAACGTGTGCGGTGATTGGGCTTATACCTGCATTACCATTGAATTCCCTTCTGTTGCCGTCGCGCGAGGTTATATCGAGCACTGACGATATCCTTCCACCAAACCGTCCCGGAATACCTCCTTTATAAAGCGTGACATCCCTAATTATATCGGAGTTTACTGCCGAAAAGAAACCGAAGAAATGCGATGAATTATAAACCGGCGCCCCGTAAAGAAGTATAAGGTTCTGGTCGGAAGAACCGCCCCGCACATTGAATCCTGCAGAACCCTCCCCTACAGATTGCACTCCGGGTATAAGAAGAACACTTTTTATTATGTCCGACTCTCCCATCGATGTCGGCAGAAGCTTGAAGGATGTTATATCGACCTTTTCAACACCTGCTTCAAATCGCTGGAAAATAACATTTTTCTGTGCCGAGACAGTTGTCTCTTTAAGCGGTATCAGCATGCTGTTCATATCGATATTCATATCGCCCGATCCGTACAGGTTTATATTCACCAGTTTTTCCTTCATACCAATGAAAGAAAACTGAAGAAGATGAACACCCCTGGGAAGAGACAGTGAATAAAACCCGTACTGGTTTGAAATTGCACCCATTGAAAGCTTCTGAACAAATACTGTCACCCCGGCCACCGGTTCTTTTGTATCGCGGTTGGTAATATATCCTGATATTGTAACATTGCCCGATTTATACCTGTCGGCCGGATTGCCTATATCAACAAAAAGATTGCCGGCCAGCTTCTGTTTATCCTGGGAATCGTAAAACTCGGTAGGTGCAATGAAATTCTGATCCTCGCTTCTGGAAATTCCTGTTCCCTTTACTGCAAAATCTTTTGTAATAACAACATTCCCTGAATCATCCATGTAATAGAAAAGTGATCTGTCCCTGAACATGTTATCAAGTAATTCATTGAGACCCGATATTCCCGGGAAGTTACCTGGATTAATTTCCCTGACCCATTCATCTTTGTAAAAAAACCTCAGATTCAGAGCATTTTCAGCTTTTTCCACAAACTGGCTGAACGACATATCCTTATAATCCCAATTGATTTTCAGTTCATCCTGGGCATTCAGCAGGCCTGAAACGAATAAGGTTAAAACCAGAAAAAGTGTTTTGAATTTCATGAACATTCTATTGGCTGACTTTATCATAATATTCCACTACAGGTCTGAAACTCGAAGGTACCTTTTTTGAAAGTCTGATCTTGTTGCTTCTCATGAACTGTATAACTTCTGATTTGTGGTCTTTCATGAGCGCGAGCATCTCCCTCCTGCTGTTAATCCTGCTTGCAGAACCGTCTTTCACAAAATACACCCTTATCAGCTGGTTGAACATATCATATTTGTTATCTACGGCCAGAAGGAGTATCTCTTTCATATATTTAACATAAAGACCCGATTTCCCATCATAAAGAATATTCACAAATCCTTTCATGGCGCCGGTAGAATCGGAATCTATTCTTTTAAACAGATAAGTCTGATCACCGTAGCGGAGGGTGAATTTATCAGTCATTTCCTTGTTCAGCTGAAGCATGATGCCATGATCATTTAATGAGATCAGCTCATCGTTGTAAATGTCGTATTTGAGCCTGATGTTCCTGAATTCTTTATTATCGATGGTCACACTTCCCGGGATAAAGTCGGTGGTAAAAAGGAACTGGTCGCCCCTGATCTTGTAATAAACATTTTTCCAGGCTCTGCCGTTATAAAGCTTTTGAACGTCAATTGTATCACCAGGTAAACGGGTTACCTCAATTCCCGGTAATAAGACTGACGAAAATAAAAACAGGATGATTGATAAATGGATTTTCCTCATGATGTCATTCATAAGTTGTCGTCACGATTCAGATTATTCAGGTTTTTGCAGGAGCAACAGGAATAAATACAGTGCTCTTTCTACGTCTTTTAGTTATAGACAATCGGAGTCAGCGTTATATTCCGGTATGATACTTTTCCGTGATCTCCCTGAAGATATATAGGCCCGGGAGCAAAGACATCAGACTGGATAGCGCCCCCGGTAGGTCCATAAACAGGCTGGTTATCAATGATCTTAACTCCGTTAAGGATTACAGTTGCATATCTTTTGCATAGAGTGATATCGAGGGTCTGCCATTCTCCGGCAGGCTTTTCGGCAGCAGAAGACGGCGTTATCCTGCTGTATACGGCGCCCATATTATGTGGGTCGAGAGGCTTTTTGTACGAATCGACAACCTGGATCTCGTACATCCCACGCAGATAAACACCGCTGTTGTTACCTGCAGGCACATTTACCTCGAGTTTCAGGTTAAAGTCTTCGAATTCCCTGTCAGTCCTCAGATTGCCATAGCTAATATGAGGTGCGCCTTCCATCTGGACCGGATCATTTACCAAAACCCCGTCGACAACTTTGAATCCGTTTGTCTGTTTATCATTTATAAGCCTCCAGCCTGTAAGGTCCTTTCCGTTGAAAAGACTTACAGGTTCACCGTATTTTATGGACCCGGCAGGATCGGGAGCAGGCCCTACAGGAGGAAGCAAGGTTCCTGAAAATGTAGTTGTATCAACGCTTAAGCCATCACCGCGGGGTGTCAGAAGTATTCCGTTTATCTTATCGCCGGTGTTCGTTATCTCCATCCACGAGGTTACAGTCTGCGTCCTTAGCGGATTCCCGGTTTCGTCCTTTTTTCTTACAATGTCGTTCGAACGTTGTACTATCAGGACATTATCCCGGGCAAAAAGAATGTTTGAAACAGGTAAAACACTGCCTCCACCCCAAAGGACATCAGCATCAAGATACCCGTCTTCACGGCGCACTTCGAGCCATCCCACCGATCCGCCCTCAATATCTATAGTCCACTGGCCAAGGAATGATGAAATATCTGTCTTTTGCTGAGCGACAGGCGCTGTATCTGTTTTTGGACTGGTACAGGAAAAAATAAAAACAGCTCCTGGCACCAGGAGAAGAGTAATAAGTTTGTTTTTCATGATCCGGGTTATTAGGTTTTTGAAAATTGACTCGTGAAATTAAGAAAAATATATGTCAATTATCCAAAGGAATTGAAGGATATTCCAGAAAAGACCGATGACCGGTGACAGATGACAGAAGGTAAAGATCCCCTTATGGGAGGGGCCAGGGGTGGGTTGTTCCACTTTGTTTCTCCCCTATTCAGTGATCTCCTGTATTTTAAGCAGCTCGTCGCCGGCTTTTCTGTCTTCGAGAATTCTTACATATTTCAGAGCAGGCCTTATACCATAATCTTCGTATGACTTCTGGGCCCATCCCAGGGCTTCATCGAGCGATCCGTTAATTTCATTTATGATAGCCATATTATAACATGCCCTTCCGGCAACTTTCATTTTTGGATTGCCGACCTCCTTTTCCCATAATGTTCCCGCCTCATCCCATTTGCCTGTCCTGGCTTTCCGTTTTGCAATTTTAAAATTATCTGTCCCCTTTACGAAATAGTCTCTTGTTACCCTGATCCTGTAAGGCAGTAGTCTCATGGCATAAGTATGTCCGGCATTCCTGCTCACCTCGCGTATTGCGTCTTTTCTTCCCGTCAGACCTTCGACAGCAGCCACAGGATTCAGACCGTTTGCAGTGAAAACAAGCGATTCAGCAAATGCGATTTCATCGATAACTCCCGTAACTGCCGGGGTATATATCCTCCAGCCCGATTTGATTATTGTTTCCATTGAGATCTCTAAGCCCTTCAGTGGAATTTTACCAAATGCGGTTTCAATACCGCCTGGCGTTTTTCCAAAACCTACCCTTGTATCTGTATCGAACCTTTCAAGTGAAAATAGTGCGTCGGTACCGGTTTCTGCACAAAGGCTGTCAACAAGCCCCTGTGTAAGCGGAGGAGGCAGAATACCAATTCGTGAAGCCCTGAAGTCAATATCCTTTAACTCTTTCACTTCAGAGAATCTTTCATTTGCCTTTAGTTCCCCGGTAAGTCCGGCTATGCTCTCCCATGCCCCGTCGCGGTCGAGGTCGGCTCCCTCGAGTGTCAGTATCCTGTCGAGCGCATCAACAATACTGGTCTCATCGGTCGGGATGCTGCGGTTTATTATGCCTACCTTCTTTATACCTGACGGAAGGGTGACAGGCGCCGGTTGGGTTACATTCAGGTACAGCTCATTTGTTTTACATGAAATCAAAAGGGCCGCACCAAATATTAACGTAAGGAAATATCTCATTTATCAGGGTTTTGGATATAAACGTAATAATCAGCTTTTAATTATTGCCTGAAAAGGGGATCACCCTGATATTCCTCAAGGATGCGGTCGTTCTCCACGAAGCTATCCCGAAAGGCTTCGACAACTCAACCTCCGGCCTTATCGAGAGTATATTTCCATCGGTTGTGAAATCAATAACAATCTCATCGTCGATCCTTGCTTCTATTTTGGAAACAGTTACCCTTAAACTTATTCTGTACCACCTGTCCTTCTCAAAGGATCTGTTAATCGTAGTCTCATTTTCAGATGCATCAAGCCCGTTGATGCTGCTCAGCCCTACGACAGTTCCTCCCCATCCTCCTATTATCAGGGTGCACGGATATTCCCCTACAGGAAAAGTCATTCCACAGAAAAAATCATTCCCGTCCACCTTTTTTGCCTCAAGGGTTACCTCATAATCAGCGGCAGGGAAATCACCTTTCCATGTAATCCCGGTACAGCCGTCTCCCATTCCCAGGATTATCTCATCATCCGAAATATTTACCTGACCCTGTGTCCCAAAATTAGTGATTTCCCATCCGTCAAGTGTAACACCGTTGAACAGGTAAGTGCTGTCTTTCGGCTGAAGGACTTCAGTTTCAGCTTTTACTGATCCTTGTTGCCTGTTATGGCAACCGGGAAGCGACACTGTGAAAAGCAGCAGGAAGCATTCCGCTATTGATCTCATTCATAACCTTATTTCAGAATGTTGGTAAGTTTAAAAACATAAGCCGGCTGGTAGTCGTCGGGCGACAATCCGGGAGGAACGATCACCGTATTGCCGCCTGAGCTTTTCATGTCGACCGGTTTGTCGGTTCCAAGCATAGAGATCTTAACATTACCTCTTGACCTCAGGTCCTTAAGGATAATATTGTTCCCTGGCCATGATGTACAGATTACATAAAGGTCCCGGCCTTTTCTCGTAAAAAACAGGTCCTTGCCGGTTGAAGAATTTATCTTTTCATCATCTTTGCTCCTGATATAAGCCCTTGTCCCGTATATAGCCTCGCCGTTCACCTTCAGCCAGTTACCGATCTCCATAAGGCGCTGCTGCATTATTACAGGTATAGTTCCGTCGGCGGCAGGTCCTATATCCAGAAGAAGGTTTCCTCCTTTTGCCACTGTGGAGACAAGAAGTTTTACTAGATCTTTTCCCGAAGTATAGCTGTCGAGGTTCTCAGCCCTGTTATAGCCAAATGATGTTCCTATTCCGCGGCATTCCTCCCATGGCTTTTCCATAGTATCCTCAGCCCCCTCCTTGTCGCCGACAAGACCATATTCGGTAGTGTAAAAACCGCCGTGCCTGCTTCGTGTTTCGCTGCCCCAGCGATCGTTTACTATTACACTCTCTTTTACCGGCGAATCATTATAGAGCCATGCCAGAAACTCCTCGCTTTTCCATTCTTTGCTTGGCTTGTCCCATTCGCCGTCGGTCCAGACTATATCCGGAGTATACCTTGTTACCAGGTCCTTCAGTTGCGGGATCATATGATCATCGACATATTGTTCAAGGTTCGATTTATAGAGGGGATTATACCATTCATAAAGTGAATAATAAAATCCCATATGAAGTCCGGCGCTTTTAACCGATGCTGTAAGGTCGCCGCACAGATCGCGGTGGGGACCAACATCAACACTGTTCCAGTTCCAGCTCTGGGCGCTTGGCCATAATGTAAATCCCTCATGATGTTTTGAAGTCAGGACAACATATTTCGCTCCCGATTCTTTAAACAGTTCAGCCCACTGCACGGGATCAAACAGTTCGGCCCTGAACATGGAGGCAAAATCCTGGTACTTGAAATCCTGGCCAAAGGTCCTGTTATGAAACTCTGTGAAATTCTTATTTACCTTGCTTCCGGTGTTCAGGAGCTTGTTCCAGTACCATTCTGCATACTTGTCGTAAACACCGACATCCTTGCCTGTAGGTCCCCATGAAGGAACTGAATAAAGTCCCCAGTGGATGAATATCCCGAATTTGGAATCCTCGAACCATTCGGGGACGGGACGTTTCTCGAGAGATTTCCAGTCGGCCTTGTATTTCTGGGAATAAAGGGCTATTGAAGAAAACATAAGAAGGGAAAAAAGAATCTTTTTTATCATGGTGCTTCGTATTAATTATGGTCAGTTAAATTATGAAAAAGGTGTGATAATAACAAAACTGTTTGCTTCGTGAACCTTTGTGAGCCGTTCTAAAATTGTCTCTTAACCACAGGGTAACACTGAGTTTAAACACGGATTAACACTGTTTTGAAAAGACTCCGTATAACTCCGTGGTTAAATCTTTTTCTTAACTCCGTGAAACCCTTTGTGAATACCTTTTGGTCCTTTGTGGTAAAAGAAAAACCTTTAACCGCAAAGAACGCTAAGTTTAGTGCAAAGGACACCAAGATAATATGAAAAGAATCAGGACTTTGCGAGCTTTGTGTTAAAGAAAAATCTTTCATTTTTAAAATATACAGGCACATGGATTGCCCTGTGGATTTTTTCATATAATTTTGAGGTACTTATCCATCGAAATGGAATATTCCTGGATTCTTGAATATAAGATAAAAATCAACCGCTCCGGACTCTGTTGAGCTGCAGAGAGGATCTTCCCCTTCTTGCTAACTTAAAATTTAATCCCATTCCCCACCATCCCCAGGAAGGCAAAGCCTGTTCAGGCGCTCTCCTTCCCCTTTGGGGAAAGGCCGGAAAGGGGGTTAGTACCACAAATATTAACTTCAAATTTTTGATTACTGAAATACATAAAGAGTTTTTCTATGGAAACATTAATAATAACCGGTAATGATCTTAAAGTAAATGATGTAGTAAATGTTGCGCGTTACCGGCAAAAAGTCGAACTGCATCCCGATGCAAGAAAGAGGATTCTTGAATGCAGGGCCATGCTCGAGAAGAAAATCGTCGCACATGAGATAATGTACGGAGTAAATACAGGGATCGGCGAGTTCTCGGAAATAGTTCTGAATGACGACCAGATAAAGGATTTCCAGAAATATCTGGTTTACAATCATGCCGCAGGGATCGGCGATCCTGCATCAATTGAGATTGTAAGAGGCGCAATGCTTGGCCGTATAAATGTTCATGCTCATGGCAATTCAGGCAACAGGCTTGAGATCACCGAAACTCTTGTTCAAATGCTCAACAAAGGGGTGACTCCTTACGTCTGTCAGAAAGGTTCAGTGGGTGCTTCAGGCGATCTTGCACCAATGTCGCAGATTGCCCTGCTGCTTCTGGGTGAAGGCAAGGCTTATTATAATGGTGAACTTCTTGAAGGTGGAGAAGCGATGAGGAGGGCAGGAATTGCTGTTCCCGGTCTCCAGGCCCGCGACGGTCTCGCCGCCATTAACGGTTCGAACATGCTTACCGCCATGAGCGCCATCTGGCTTGTCGATGCCAACAACTGGCTCAAACAGGCTGAAATTGCCGCCTCAATGTCGCTCGAAGCTCTCAAGGCGAATATGAAGCCATATACACCTTTGCTGCATGAAGCAAGAGGTTTCAGGGGCGCAGTCAGAAGCGCCAGTGCGATAAATAAATGCATCTCGGGCGGCGATCTGAAGGAAGGAAGGATTAAATCGAAGGTTCAGGATGCCTATTCGATGAGATCCACACCCCAGGTCATCGGATCCGCACATGATATGCTTGCATATGCGCGGTCGCAGGTCGAGATCGAGCTCAATGGAGTAGGCGATAATCCGATTTTCTTCCCTGAAAAAAATATCCAGCTCTCAGGCGCCAACTTCCAGGGATCACCGGTAAGCGTGCCGATGGACATGGCAGGAGCCTGCATAACAATGGTAAGCGTTATGTCGGAAAGAAGGATGAACCGTCTTAACAACCAGGCTCTAAGCGTCGGGCTTCCCGACTTTCTTACTAAAGGAGCCGGTATGTTCTCGGGAATGATGCTCAGCCAGTATACCGCCGATACTCTTATAGTCGAACAGAGAATACTCTCCGTCCCGGCATCTATCCAGTCGATACCGGCTGCAGCCGATCAGGAGGATTTCGTATCAATGGGGATGAATACCTCAATTAAGAATAACCAGATCCTCGACTGCGCCTACGGCATACTTGGAATTGAATTTATGGCGGCAGCGCAGGCTCTCGATTTCAGAAAGGAAGAATATAAATTCGGTCATGGAGTGCAGAAAGCAAAGGATGTAATAAGGAAATACGTCGACTTCCTTGATATTGACAGACCATTATATCCTGATCATACAAGGATGAAGGAACTCGTTAAATCGTGCGAAATACTCCATGAAGTTGAAAAGGTAACCGGTCCTCTTGAATAAAAAAGCAACTATATTTGTGTAAATCAAATATCAGCAAATGAAACCCACATTTTTTACGAACACAAATCTTTTAAATATAATTTTATCAAAATGTGGGTTCCCTGTCTGCCGACAGGCAGGCATCATACCATTAAAATCAATATTATATTATGATGAAAAACTATATTCTTTCAATCACATCCTTTGTGACAGTAGCATTGATGTTATCCTGCACTTCCCCTCAGGAGAAATATGAAAACAGGCTGAAGCAATTCATTACGACATACGAGGCCAGAGCGATACCCCTTTACAGGGATGCAGCACTGGCTTCATGGAATGCAAACGTGACAGGAACCGATGAGGATTATGCGAAAAGTGAAAAAGCTTCTTTTGAGCTGGCAAAGATCTATACTGACAGCGCCGCCTTCGCCGAGCTAAAGGAAATAAGTGAATCGGGAGAAGTAAAGGATTCACTCCTTGCACGTCAGCTTGAGCTTCTTTATAATTCATACCTGGGCGGACAGGTCGATCCGGAACTTCTGGCAGAACAGATAAGGATGGAGACCGAGATAAGCAAGAAATACTCAAATTTCAGGGCTCAGGTAAACGGGAAAGAGCTATCCGACAACCAGGTAGAGGAAATCCTGAGAAATTCGACGAGCAGCAGGGAGCTCCAGGCTGCCTGGGAAGGGCATAAACTTATCGGACCGGTTGTGGCCGAAGATATTGTTAAGCTCGTAAAACACAGGAATCTGATTGCACAGAAGATCGGCTTCAGCAACTATCACGAAATGAGCCTTAAACTATCGGGGCAGGATCCGGCAGAGGTTACCTCGATTTTTGATGAACTCGACAATCTTACAAGAGACAATTTCGCACAGCTGAAGAACGATATTGATTCATATTTTGCAAAACGTTATAATATCGGTATCGCCAACCTCAAACCATGGCATTATCAGAACAGGTATTTCCAGGAAGCCCCCGAGATATATGCAGTCGATTTTGATAAATATTATGAAAATCAGGATCCCGTGAAACTTGTTGCGGCATTTTATGATGGTATAGGCCTCAATGTAGATGCCATTCTTGCAAAGAGCGACCTTTACGAAAAACCCGGGAAAAACCAGCATGCTTTCAGCACCGATATCGACCGCGAAGGTGACGTAAGAACCCTCGACAATGTAAAACCCGATTCATACTGGATGAATACACTGCTTCACGAATTAGGCCACGGCGTATATTCCTACTATAACGACAGGGAACTTCCATTTACCCTGAGGGATGCAGCACACACATTTACGACGGAAGCCATTGCCAATATGTTTGGACGTTTCGCCACTGATCCCGTCTGGATGCTGAACATGGGACTTATCGATTCTGCTGAAAGCGCAAGGATCGCTGATGTAAGCAGCAAGGCTTTAAGGCTTCAGATGCTCGTATTCAGCCGCTGGGCACAGGTGATGTACAGGTTCGAGAAATCGATGTATGAAAATCCCGACCAGGATCTTAATCAACTCTGGTGGGACATAGTTTCAAAATACCAGATGCTTTCAAAACCTGAAGGCAGGAACATGCCCGACTGGGCCACAAAGATCCATGTTGCACTGTATCCCTGCTATTACCACAATTACCTGCTTGGAGAACTACTGGCATCACAATGGTATTATTACATAACATCAAATGTTACCAATAATCCTTCATTTGTGGGAGAAAAAGCTGTTGGCGATTACCTTAAGGAGAAAGTCTTCAAACCGGGGGCCAGGTATTACTGGAACGATATGATCGAAAGATCGACAGGTGAAAAGCTTACAGCCAAATATTACGCAAAACAGTTTGTACAATAATTAAGCAGTTTAATCCACTGCTGATAAGAGGCAACAGCGCTGACATTTACGCTATTCTTCAATGTCTTGCCTTTGAATCTGCAGTTAAAAACAAAATCTATGAAAAGATCCCTGATCCTGATCCTTCTGACGCTTGCAGCATGCACCTCACCCGTAACAATGGAAAAGGCTGCCGACGGCTCCGCCTTTATCGGTCAGAACACAGTGAATGTTATTACCGATAGTATTAAACTCATTAATCCTTCAGCAGATCAGACTCTTCTTGAGAAGGGCATTGCTCATGCTGCATCGCTTTGGAGGGCTGAAGACGGAACACCTGCAGAATTTTCAGTATTCGTGAAAAGCAATTTTATTGCTGATCCTGCCAAAAGATCCACAATATTTAAAAAGATAAGCAACTATTTTGAGTCGATAAACGGGAATTATAATGAGATAACCCTCGATCTTAAGAAAAACCTCGATGAAGCTGCCGGCGAGATCGATGAGGTCGACAAAATGTTCGGCAACTATTCTGTAGGGGCGCATCTTTCAGACGACCTGTATTCGAATAAAATTGCATTTGTAATTGCTCTTAACTTTCCATATTTCACTCTCGAAGAGAAGGAAAAACTCGGGCCGTCATGGTCACGTGAAGAATGGGCAATGGCAAGGCTTGGCGATTATTTCGTATCCAGGGTCCCGGCTGAACTGAACCAGGCTCTTGCAGTTGCCGGCGGGAATGCCGACATGTATATTGCCGATTATAATATATGTATGGACAGGCTGCGTACTGACGACGGTAGGCAGATCTTTCCCGACGGAATGTTGCTGCTGTCTCACTGGAACCTCAGGGATGAACTTAAAGCTGATTATGCCGATCCTGTAGCTGGTCCGGCAAAACAGGAGATGATCTACCAAGTAATGGAACGCATTATAAACCAGGATATTCCGCAGGTCGTGATTAATAATCCAGGATATGAATGGGCGCCCTTCTCCAATAAAGTTACCAAAAACGGGGAGGCTGTCGATGCCTTAGCCGAGCCTGATACACGTTATGCCAACATAATGAACATTTTCAAGGCTATGAAGGATATCGATCCTTACAATCCTGAAATGAACACGGCGATCCTCCGCAAATTTTCTGTAGAGATGGAGATCTCTCAGGAAGAAGTTGAAGCCCTTTTTGACAGTTATCTGAGTTCACCGCATCTTGCAAAAGTTGGTCAGATCGTAAAAGAAAGGCTTGGTCGCGATCTCAGACCCTATGATATCTGGTACAGCGGCTTCAGGGCAAGGACAAGCTTTCCTGAGGAACAGCTTACAGCAAAGACATCAGCACTGTATCCAACACCTAAGGCTTTCAAAGCCGGGATGCCGGGAATGTTGAAAAAACTGGGCTGGAGTCCGGAAAGAGCCCAATATCTTGCCGATAAGATCGTAGTTGATCCGGCCCGCGGTTCAGGCCACGCCTGGGGAGCTGCAATGAAAGGTTCTGTCTCACATCTGAGAACAAGAGTTTCGGAGAAAGGCATGGACTTCAAAGGCTATAATATAGCCGTTCACGAATTCGGACACAACATTGAACAGACAATTTCACTTTATGATGTCGATAATTATATGATGGCTGGCGTTCCAAACACTGCGATAACTGAAGCTCTTGCCTTTGTATTCCAGGACCGCGACCTGTTCCTTCTCGACCTTAAGGACAACAATCCTGAAAAGGAGAAAATGGAAACACTCGATGCCGCATGGTCCCTCATGGAGATAATGGGTGTGGGAATGGTCGACATGAAAGCATGGCTTTGGCTCTACGCAAATACTGATGCTACGCCGGCACAATTCAGGGAAGCAGTTATATCAATTGCAACAGAAACCTGGAATAAATACTTTTCACCTGTTATCGGGGTGAAGGACTCCCCGATACTTGCAATTTATTCCCATATGGTAAATTCCCCCTTGTATCTGGCCAATTATTCTTACGGACAGATCGTCCAGTTTCAGATTGAAGAATATCTGAAAGGAAAGAAACTGTCGGATGAGATCGACAGGATGTTCAGCCAGGGCAAACTTACTCCCCAGCAGTGGATGATGGGAGCAGTGGGAACCAAGATATCTGCACAGCCTATTCTAAACAAACTGGAGGCGGCTGTTAGGTAAGAACAGGTACTTGGTGCTGGATGCTGGGTGCTGGCACAGGGCACAGGGCACAGGGCACAGGGCTCAGGGCACAGGGCTCATGGCTTAGGGCATAGGCACCAGCACCTTGCAACCAGCAACCAGCCACCTGTAAAAAGTAACCAGAATTCAAAACATAAAGTATATGAAAATCAAAATCTCCGACCACCCCACATTCAATAAGGAATGGGATAAGAAGGAAATCGAAGAAAAGACGAAAAAAATGCTGAAGAAGATAGGGAAACTTCAGAATAAGATGTATGCCCAGAACAAATTCAGTCTACTCCTGGTTCTTCAGGGAACCGATGCCTCGGGAAAAGATGGCGTCACCAAGGGTCTGCTGAAATATTGCAATCCCCTTGGCATAAAGATCTTCAGTTTCAAGAAACCTACCGAAAATGAATATGCACACGATTTCCTGTGGAGGGTTCACCAGATTGCACCGCGTAAGGGAGAACTTCAGGTATTTATAAGATCCCATTATGAAGATATCCTGGTTCCGACGGTTGAAAAGTTTATACCTGCCGATGTTATCGAAAAGAGATACGAGGTAATAAATGATTTTGAAAGACTTCTTGAAACAAACAACACAAAAGTTCTTAAGTTCTTCATGAATGTCTCAAAAGAGGCCCAGGAAGAAAGGCTGATGGAAAGGATCGAACTTAAGGAAAAACACTGGAAGCATAAGGACGGCGATTGGGACACAAGGGAAAAGTTCGATGAATATATGGATGTTTATGAAAGGATAATGAACACCTGCAATGTTATCCCCTGGCATATCGTTCCGTCAGATAAAAACTGGCAGAAACTTTATTCAATTGCCGAAGTGGTGCTTAAGACTCTTGAGGACCTCGATCTTAAATGGCCTGAGCTTATAAGCGAAAAGTTTAACCAGCAGAATAAAACGAAATAACTGTACACCTGATCAGATCCTAACAACCAGATATTATGAAAAGAACAATTTTATCACTATTATTTTTCTGCATTCTGATATCACTGAATGCCCAGACCCGCTATATTCCGGCGCCTGAAAATATAAAAGCCCGCGAATGGTTTCAGGATGCAAAATTCGGGATGTTCATACACTGGGGGGTATACAGCGTACTGGGTGACGGGGAATGGGTTATGAATACCCAGAAGATAGACAAACAGACATATCAGAAACTACCCGCTTTCTTCAATCCGATTGGCTATGATCCGAAAGAATGGGTCTCACTTGCAAAAGCAGCCGGAATGAAATACATTACTATCACGAGCAAACACCACGACGGATTTGCAATGTGGGATTCAAAGCTCACCGACTGGGACATTGTTGACCGGACACCATATGGTAAGGATGTCATTAAAATGCTCGCCGAAGAATGCAAGAGACAGGGTATAAAGCTGTTCTTTTATCATTCGCATCTCGACTGGTTCCAGGAGAATTATTTCCCAAGAGGCAATACCGGACAGACTGCAGGTCGTCCCGACAGTGGCGACTGGTACAAATATCTCGATTATATGGACGGCCAGCTCACCGAGCTTCTTACAAACTACGGGGAAATCGGAGGCATCTGGTTCGATGGCCACTGGGATAAAAAGGATGCCGACTGGAGGCTCGAAAAAACCTATAGTCTTATACACAATATTCAGCCGGCCTGCCTCATAGGCAGCAACCATCATCTTGCCCCGTTCGACGGAGAAGATTTCCAGATGTTCGAGAAGGATCTTCCGGGACAAAAAACCACAGGGTTCAATCCGCAACAAAAAATCGGAGAACTGCCTTTTGAGACATGCGAAACTATGAACAACTCATGGGGTTTCAACCTTCAGGATAAAAATTACAAATCAACAAGGAACCTGATCCATTATCTAGTTAAAGCTGCCGGTTATAATTCAAATTTCCTCCTGAATGTTGGCCCGATGCCAAACGGAAAGATTCAGCCAGAGTTTGTGTCAACCCTTAAGGAAGTAGGTGCATGGATTGAAAAATACGGGGAAACAGTTTATGGGACAAGAGGAGGTCCTGTTACTCCGCGTTCGTGGGGAGTAACAACCCAGAAGGGAAATAAAATATACGTACACCTGCTTGATCCTGAAGACAATAATCTTTTGCTGCCTGACTTCGGTAAAAAGGTTAAAGGAATCACAGTCTTCAGTACAGGTGCCTTACTTAAATTCAAACAGGATTCATTCGGGACTGCAGTTGCCCTTCCGGCAGATATACTTGATGAAACTGATACTGTACTTGTAATCGAAATCTGATCTGAAAGATTAAAAGAATTAAATCCATTTAACCGCTAAGGGGTCGCTAAGACTGCAGAGTAATCGACAATAAAAATCACTCTTTGCGCCCCGGTTAAAAAGTATGTCTCAAATTACCCTTATATTTCATTATTTCAGAAATACCTCAAGCACCGGGATTTCTACCGGAGGTTTCAAAACAGGAAGCTGAAGGTTAAGGTTGTTTTTAAATTCATTACTGCCTGTTGAATACCTGATCTCCGAAGCATCATGAAGGAACTGGATATATTTAATCTTGTCTGACATGTTTTCGAGTGTCAGTGATCCCATCGGATAGACAAGCAGATGAACATACAATGTCTTTTTAACAGGATTATAAGTCAGTATTGTATTTGCAGGCGTTTTGAATTCAGCAGGCGCTTCAGTGCAGTTGTATACTGAACGGCTGTTGTATTTCATCCATTCCCCCATAGCCGTAAGTCTTTCCTTAGCCCTGTAATCGAAAGCTCCCCTCGCTGTGGGACCAACATTGAGAAGCAGGTTTCCGCCCTTGCTTACAGATTCGACAAGAAGTTCAATAAGCTGTTGCGGACTTTTCCAGGTGGTCTCATCGCGGTAATATCCCCATGATCCTGAAAATGTCTGGCAGGTTTCCCACGGAATTTTCTTTCCGTTATATTCTGGCCATTTGGCCACCTTAACCTGTTCCGGGGTTGTAAAGTCCCATCCTCCTTCAACATCCTTAAGATCGAGCCTGTCGTCAACAATTATCCCTGGCTGAAGAGACCTTGCAAGTTTGAGAAGTCCTTCCGAATCCCAGTCATCGTGCCCCTTGCCGTTCTTCCCGGGAAATGAAAAATCGAACCAGATGATGCTTATCTCACCATAATTTGTAAGAAGCTCCCTGACCTGGTTCTTCATATATTCCCGGTATTTGCGCATGTCTTTCCCCTTGTTCAGTCTGGCATATGCTGTATCATAGTCCTGCCTTTGTGGATGACGGCTGTCGATTGTATAATCGGGATGATGCCAGTCGATGAGTGAATAATAGAATCCCACCTTAAGGCCCTCAGCCCTGAAAGCCTCAACATATTCTTTTATAAGGTCTTTCCCTATTGGTGTGTTTGTAGCTTTATAATCAGTGAATTTCGAATCCCACAGGCAAAACCCCTCGTGATGTTTTGCAGTCAGCACAACATATTTCATGCCTGCCTCCTTTGCCATCTTTGCCCATTCCACAGGATTATAAAGATCGGGATTGAAATTTTCGAAGTATTTCTGGTATTGTTCATTTGTAATACGCTCCCTGTTCTTTACCCATTCATGACGAGCCGGTAAAGCATACAGTCCCCAGTGTATGAACATCCCGAAACGGGAATCAGTCCACCAGAGCATTCTTTGCATTTTTTGTGCTTCTGTCTCTTTTGGAAGCTGGGCGGAAGCCATTTGTGAAATTATTAACAATCCTGCCGTCAGGATCACTAATCCGATAGCTTTTGTTTTCATGGTTTCAGGTTAGTTGTTATTGGTTTGAAGATATTAAAAAATGTTCTGACTATAGATCGTTTATGAATTTTTTCATCCTGTTATAATGAGAACCTTCCCAATAGATTTTTCCACATGTACCACATCTCATGAAATGAGTATAGAAATCCCTGGTGCGCTCAGGGAGGCTGTCAATAATTTCATCCCCATTCACCAAAGCGAGCAGCCCGTTGCAATTTGTACACCTTGAAAAAGGCCGGAAATACTCCCTCAGGCCATATCTGTCTATCACTTCCGAGAGCTGTATTACAGGTCTCTCGGACATTATCCTGCAACCCCTTGCAACTTTCTTATCAGACATAAGTACCTTATCCCTCGAAAGTATAATCCTGTTTTCGCTTATAGCGATATCAATAATCTTCCTGTCTGCAAGTGAATCGGCAAATACAGTATCAAATCCGCACAGCCTGAGGTATCTTGCAAGCCGCCCAAGATGTTCATCAGCGATAAACCTGAACTGAGACGAACCTTCTTCCGGTGTTTCAGATTGATTTTTCAAATTCTTGGATATAAAATCCCTGCGAGGGATTCCGGATCAAGCTTCACCGGATTATTCTTTTGTTCAGTGATGCTGCAGATACCTTCAATATCTTCTGATTTTATACCATAAGTTCCAAGCTTCGGCAATTCAAAGATGGATGTAAGATCCTTCAGAAAATCAATAAAGGCATCAATGTAATATTCATCAGAACTGACTGTCGATTCAATGAAAATCCTTCCGAGTGCAGCATATTTTTTAAGAGCCGCACTGTTTTCTTCTTTCCTCCTCAGCTCCCTGACTGTAATTTCGTTGGCTGATGCCATAATGGTCCCGCAGACCACACCATGAGGTATATCGAACATCCCTCCTATTGATGATGCAAATCCATGCACAACACCCAGCCCCGCATTTGCAAGACAGATCCCTGATGTCAGTGCTGCAAACGACATGTCTGTTCTTGCTTCGATATCAGTACCATCCGAATAACTTGCATGCAGACTTTGCTTTATCGCTTTAAGACCTTCAAGGGCCAGTGTGTCAGTGTATTCATTTGATTTCTCTGAAAGAAACGCTTCAGTAAGCTGTGAAAAGCAATCCATACCACTTGCAGCAGTAACTTCAGAAGGACAGCTGATTGTGAGAGAGGGATCTACAAGCGCCACATCAGGTACAAAATTATCGTGACGGAGTGATTTCTTGAATCCGTTTTTTCCGGTTTCGGACAATACTGCATTTTTTGTGACCTCGCTTCCCGTGCCGGATGTAGTCGGAACAGCTATAAAAGGAACCTTGGAACCGGGGTGTTCCCTGGTGCCGACTCTTTCCAGGAATTCTTTCACTGAGACGTTCATGTACAGCATTGCCGATATGGCCTTCCCTGCATCCATAACGCTCCCTCCGCCAACCGAAACCACCGCATCGATCTTCCCGCTGCTGAATCTGGCATTCGCAACATCAATCATTTCAGGCGATGGTTCCCCTGGAACACTTATGATAGTGTAACTGATATCATTAAGCTCAAGCTTATCAAAAAGCTGTGACGCAGCTTCAGTGCCCGAAAAGGACCTTTCATTGGAGACAATGATGATATTCTTTCCAAACTTTGAGATCATTCCGGGAAGAATGTTCAACTTCCCGGGTCCGAATTGGATCAACGGAAGCTTCGAAAAGCTGAAAGGTTTCACCATTTTGATCTATCATTTGGTTCCAGAATATTGTATTTTATTCCATACCTCGGCTCAGCCATCATATCCTTGACAGTATCCCGCCATTTCAGGTAGTGTTCCGTTGTCTTATGTGCTGCAGCCGCTTCCTCAGTTTCAAAAGCCTCATATAGCATAAAACGGGTGTGATCGTCAACCTGCTGAACAAAGTCAAAACGAAGGTTACCAGGTTCCTTTACTGTTCCGAGATGATTGATCCTGGAAGCCTCAATGAAATCATCGAGCGCCTCAGGTTTTAAATGAACATATACGCATGTCACTATCATGGCAATCGATTTTTTCAGTAAAGTTAAGTCATCCCATCAAAAGTCCAAATTCATTTTATAACTTGGTATAAACCAAAAAACCTGGCATCATGAACTTTAATTCAGGAAGAGTTCTTTCAGCAGTTTTTGCGTTATTGCTGACCATATTGCAGATACAGGCTCAGGATAACGACAAAAGGGCTAATCTTTTTGACGCGGGGTGGAAATTCAACAGGGGCGGCGCCCAGGGAGCTGAAAATCCTTTATTTGATGACTCACAATGGCGGGTTGTAGATCTTCCCCACGACTGGAGTATTGAAGATCTTCCAGGAACAGACTCTCCTTTCAGTATAAACGCCATCAGCCAGGTAAACGGAGGTTTCACAACGGGCGGGACAGGATGGTACAGAAAGAAATTCACTATCCCTGCTGACATGAAGGAAAAGAGATTCAGGATAAGGTTTGATGGAGTGTACATGAATTCAGAAATATGGCTGAACGGACAGTCTGTCGGGAACCATCCCTACGGTTACTCAAGTTACTGGTTCGATATTACAAGTAAAATCATCTTCGATAAGGAAAATGTGATTGCCATAAAGGTCAAAAATGAAGGGGAGAACAGCAGGTGGTATTCAGGATCAGGAATTTACAGACATGTCTGGCTTGAGGTTCTTGATCCTTTTCATATCGCGACGTGGGGCACATATATTACAACCCCTGTTATATCAAAGGATGAAGCTGAGGTGAGGATCGAAACCGCAATCGAAAATGAAGGCAATGAAAATAAATCGCTGAGGCTTGTTACAACTGTCATTGACAAAAATTCGAGGCAGGTTGCTCAGACCGAATCATCTGTAAATACTGAGGCCGGCAGCAATTATACTTCAGTTCAGAAGATAATGATTATGAATCCTGAATTATGGAGCTCTGAAACGCCGGTTCTTTACAGGGCGATTTCCGAGCTATGGTTGGAAAATACACTCATCGACAGTAAGGAAACATCATTCGGAATAAGGAGCATTTCTTTCAGTGTAATGGAGGGATTTCTTCTCAACGGCGTTCCGGTGAAACTAAAGGGAGGCTGTGTACATCACGATAACGGGCCGCTTGGGGCAAGGGCATACGACAGGGCTGAGGAAAGGCGTATTGAGCTTTTAAAAGCAAGCGGTTTCAATGCCGTAAGATGTTCCCATAATCCTCCATCTCCAGCCTTTCTTGATGCCTGCGACCGCCTTGGCATGCTCGTAATGGATGAAGCGTTCGACATGTGGAGCGACCCAAAGAATCCTAATGATTATCATCTCTGGTTCGATGATTGGTGGCATAAGGATATAGAGAACATGGTGTTGCGCGACAGAAACCATCCCTCGGTAATCATGTGGAGCATAGGAAATGAGATCCCGGGCAGGCAAAAACCTGAAGTCGTCGAAACGGCAGTGAGGCTGGCAGACTATGTCAGGAAACTCGATCCTAGACGCCCGGTCACCTCGGCTGTGAATGACCTGAAGCCGTATCAGGATCCTTTTTTTACCGCACTCGATATTGCAGGATATAATTATGCTTCGGGTGGCGACCATAATCAGCAGGGCATATATGAACAGGACCATATCCGCAAACCTGAAAGAATAATGGTCGGCACGGAGTCGTATGCACTTGAGGCCTTCGGAGCATGGATGGACGTTATTGACAACTGTTATGTGATTGGTGACTTTGTCTGGACAGCTTTCGATTATATCGGTGAGGCAAGCATCGGATGGAGAGGTTACTGGCAGAAGCAGGATTTCTTTCCCTGGAACCTTGCATATTGCGGCGATATTGATATATGCGGGTGGAAACGCCCCCAATCGTATTACAGGGATGTACTATGGAAACAGAATCAGATTTCGATATGGGTAAAGCCTCCTCAGCCATCATTCCCGGTTAATCCCGACAGGCAGGACTGGTCAAAATGGCACTGGCTTGATCAGGTTGATGACTGGAACTGGGAAGGGTATGAAGGCAAAATGATAGAAGTAACTGTGTATTCATCGTGTGAACAGGCGGAGCTTTTCCTCAATGGCAAATCGCTTGGCAAAAAACCTACTTCCCGCTCGACGAAATTCATGGCGACATGGCAGGTCCCATATCAGCCTGGAATACTTCGGGCAGCAGGTTTCAGCGGTAAAAAGAAGGTTGCTGAATCGTTACTGCACAGTGCCGGAGATCCGGTAATGATTAAAATGTCAGCCGACAGGGATCAGATTAAGGCCGACGGGCAGGATTTAAGTTATATTACTGTAGAACTTAATGATAAAAATGGAATCAGAAATCCAAAAGCCGAAGATCTGGTCTCATTCAGCATTGAGGGCCCCGGTACAATTATCGCCGTTGGAAATGCCAATCCTGTCAGCCTGGAAAGCTTCACCCTTCCGCAGCGGAAAGCCTGGCACGGTAGATGTCTGGTCGTAATAAAATCAACTTCTGAAGGAGGGAAAATTATTCTTAAGGCAAGCGCCGGGAATCTGAAACCAGCGGAAATCTTAATTTCGGGTTATACCCGGAAATAAAGACTTCTTAGCTTAAAGGTGCATTTAATTATTGCGAAAAAAACAGGATTAAATATTAATAGAGACCTACCTGAGGCCCCCCGGTTGTCTTTTTCTTTCCCGATGATAATACCGACATATCTATCGCAATCGAGAGTCCGGCTCTGATTCCGCTCCAGTTGATCTTTGCATATTTGCCATTATCCTTGAAAATAAAGACATTAGCTCTATCCTTCGATTCCAGTTTGCTGGGGATATTAAATTCCCCTCCGATAAAAGCGCCTGCAGTAAAATAATCAAGGAAGTCATATTCATAACGCAAGCCTGCTTTTACCCACCAGCCAAGGCTTTTAAAGCCGGCTTTCTCGTCAGAGACAGGCTCCGTGACGAACAATCTTTCCCTTATTGTCAGGGATGATAGTTTAAGGCCCTGAGAGACTTCAAAATTCAGCCATTGACCATCATCAAGTTCATTTACGATTGATATAACAGTGCCGATATTAAAGCAATGTGCCAGTATATCAAATTTGTAATAGCCTGAGTAATCCTCATAACCATTTCTGGCCCCGGTGGAAAAGAATTCGGATGTAATTCCAATCCCCATCCCATTTTTCAGACTGGTCAGGTATGATAAGCCATAA
>Ga0116171_10000987_pt1 | contig 29467 bp, 25 predicted proteins | sample AD_JPNHW2_MetaG_FD_89798 | JGI IMG/M metagenome (GOLD analysis project Ga0116171, IMG submission 89798) | Active sludge microbial communities of municipal wastewater-treating anaerobic digesters from Japan - AD_JPNHW2_MetaG | ecosystem: Engineered > Bioreactor > Anaerobic > Digestate | place...
AAGGCCAAAAAACAGGGAATAATTAGTTTTTTAGATGAGTAGATTAATAGTTTGAAGTTGAGGAGAAATAAAACTAAAACGATTAAGGGGGAAATAAGCCGGGCAGAATGATAGATATAGAGCGAGACAATGAAAGGTAAAAGAAATAGATAGCGATAAATGGATTTTGGGGAGGCAATAAATTTATAGAAGAAATAAATTCCCAGAAGAATAAAAAATAGGGCGGTGCTGCTTTCCCAGGCGCCGCGGGAAAATTGAAGATGCCAAGGAGAGATGGATAAAACAAAAGATGAAAATAAAGAAAGTCTAAAGTCTAAAGTCAAAAGTAAAACCAATTTATACAATATATATATGGTAAAAACGGAGAAAATTAGATTGGGGAGGCGGACAGCCAGAGGAGTTAAACCAAGAACTTTGACAAATGGGATGGCTAAATAGACGTAACCTCCAGGTTTAAAGTCGCCAAAGGATTTAAAGTGAAGGGGCCAGGCGAGACCATGTTCATCTTTTCCCGTTTCTATTAGGGAATAGGCGTTGTAGCCAAGGGCGGCTTCATCGGGATTTAAGGAGGGGAGTCTGTCAATTTGCCAAAAACGGAGAATTAGGGCAAAAAGTAATATAAATAGTATTTTAGGGATTTTTGTAACCATAGAAGGTAGAAATATTATTAACTTTTGACAGTGGAGTTAATAAATTTAGATCAATCCCCTGCCGAATCGCATCGTCGTAGGAAAAGATAGCTAGAATTGGTTTACTTTGAAGCTGTAAATTGGAAAAATTGGGGGTTTCAAAATTTATATTATCAATTTTGGAAACAACTCCCGTATCAACGCCACTTAAAGTTAAATTCGCCTGAGATTGATAATTTCGGGGTGGATACTGGGAATAAAAAAGGTAATAAATGTAGGCTTGACCATAAAAATTAGTAAAATAAATACTTCTATTTTTGCCATTTTTAATTACATAATTTACCGCTTCCCTATAGCCATAGAGCCAATCTTGAGGCGATTTTTTGACCATATGATTTTGATAAAGATCGCCATAATATATAAAAGAAAATAGATAAGATAAGAAGATGAATAGTTTAATAGATGAGTAGATAAATTTGTTTTTTCTAAAATAATTTAGTATATAAATTATGCCTAAGGCTTCAAAATAACATAGGGGAATGGAAAATGACATAATTCGAACCGCTGACAGAGAATCCCGAGTCAGAGCGGCAGGAATGGGGGCGAGAAAAAGCCAAAGGAGAAAAAATAGATTAATAGATAAGTAGTTTTTAGATGAATAGTGAGAAGAAAGGAGACCGAGAATTAGAAAAAAGAAAGAGGGAATAAGAAGAACTCCGATATACGGGGCACTATGACGGGGAGATTGCCAATCACCTTGCGTTAGCAGAAACTCGGGAGAAAAATGATTTAGATAACGGCTTAAAAAATTTCTGGTAAAAAAGATGGTTTGATTGTGAAAAAGTTGATAATCCAGTTGACTGCCTTCAGAGAGAATTAGATTTTGTTCTTCATTGCTCCTCGGATATGAAAAAAGACTGACAACTTCGAGACGATTCCCCTGCTGTCCCCATAATAAGCCGGAAAGAATGGGCAGAGAAAATAAAAATAAGGGGAAAATAAATTTAAGAATAAAATCTTTTTCGAAATATTTTTTAGAATAATTTATAAGTAAAAGAACAAAAATTAGCAGCAGGCTGGTTAATTTTCCCGATTGATAGGTAAATAGAGTTAGGCCAAAGGTTAGAGAAGACCAAAAGTACTTTTTGTTAAAAAATAAATAAGAAGCTAAAAGCAATTCGAACGTCAAGATGTTTGTTTCCCAGGCACCGCGGGAAAAATGAATGTTATAGGGATTAAAAGCAATTATAGTGGCAAAAAGGAGAGGCAATAGTTTATTACTGGAGTATTTTTTAGTAAAGAGATAGGCAATAAGAGGTAGTAGAGAGCCGAGAATAATTGACGGAAGTCTAACAGATAAGGGATTTAAACCAAATATGGCCACAAAGGGAATGCTTAAATAGATATATAAGCCTGGTTTGTAGTCGCCAAATGATTTAAAGATGAGAGGTAAAAATTGGCCGTATTCATCCCGGCCGGTTTTTAAAATTGAATAGGCGTTGTAGCCCAAAGCCGCTTCATCCCAAAGAAGCGGAGGATAATTGTACTTGTAAATACGGATAAAAAAGGCCGCGATGATAATAATAATAAGTAATAATTTTTCCTTATTCATAGCTGATAAATTCAAAGGCTTTTTGATTATTTAAAAAGTTAACACTATTTATTAGTTTGCCATTATTTTTAGAATAATTTTGGGGAGAAGTAATTAAAAGTGAATTTGGGGGTAAAGTTAAATCGGCAATTTCCCAATCATTGACAAAAATAAATTTATCAAAAGCGTTGACCCAGTACCAGTCAGCATGAAAATCCCAATTTAAATTGGGATCATTTTGATATTTCTCAGGATCCCAAGGCCAATAAAATAAGATAAATTCATGGGCTTCGCCGTATTTTTTGGTAATATAAATTTTTTGGTAGTTTGAATAATTTTCTTTTAGCTTGGCGACCATTTCCTGATAACCGTATTGCCAGTTTTGAGAATAATTTTGATTGTATTTTAAATATTTTGACCAGTAAACTAAAAATTCCAGAAGAAATATCCAAATTACTAAATAGAAATATTTATTTTTCTTGATTAAGCTTGCTCCATAGCTTATGGCTAAAAAATAGAATGGCAAGGCGATGGTGGCTCTTATTGAAGGAAAGTCGCCGACAGTTAAGGCGGCGGGAAGCAGAGTAATCAGCAAGGGTATAAAAAATTGTCGAAGTCTAAATAGGCCAAAATAAAAAAGGGGTAAAAGAATCACAAAAAGTAACCCGGTCTCGGGAGGATTAAATTGATAATTTTGTGATCCCGTAAAAAATAAGGGAAAGGGATTAAATAAATTTAGATAATTGCCCAACAGTTGATTAGAAAAATAAAGAACTTTATTATTTAAAGCCCGATTTAATAAAGCCGGACCTTCAAAGAGGCGCCTCTTTTCGTTGATTAAATTAATAGAATTGGGATTGATGATACCTACCCAGCGATTTCTAGCCCGCGACTCGGGTGAAAATAAATTTAGAAGATTGGGAATGGCCAGAAATAAAAAAATGATGAGAGCGTAAAGATGAGTTCTATTTTTTAGCTGTCGCCAATAATAAATAATGAAATAGAAAATAAGCAAGGGGACGGCGATACGGGTATTGTGATACGAATAAAGCGAGACTCCAAAAAATAGAGCCGAAAGATAGGCACTATTTGGCTTTAATAGTGATTTATAAAAATAATATAGTCCGGCAATAAAAAAGAACTGAGCTAAATTTGACTGAAAAACGCCGCGTGAAGGAAAGAGGGCCCAGGGTGAAAGGGCGGCTAAAAACATATTAAAGAGAGCCAATTTTTCATTTTTAAAAATTAATTTTGCCAAAAAATAATTAAAGACGACAAAAAGAAGGCCAAATATAGCTGCGGGTAAACGAATGGAAAAAGCATTTAGCCCGAAAAGAGCGGCTGAAGGCAGGGTGAAATATAAATTGGCGGCGGTGGGATAATCACCGTAAGCTCGAAAGTTAAAAATGGGCCACGATTGACCCCACTGATCTTTTCCGGTTTTTAGAAGTGAATAGGCATTGTAACCATGAGAAATTTCGTCCCAATTTAGGCCCGAAGGCAGAGAAGCTAAATTCCAAAAGCGAAAAAATCCAGCTAATAACAGAATTATAATAAATATTATTTTATGAACGTTTTTCACGGATTATAAGTATTATAAAGCTCCCCAGGGCCAGTAGGGAAAAAAGATTAGCAAAAGTACGAATGGTGGTATTTTTGAAGGCCAGTTCATAACTGTGCTCCCCCTGATCTAGCTCAAGTTGAATTAAGCCAAGATTTGGGTCTATTTTATAATCTGATTTTTTCCCATCAATGACTAAATTCCAATTTGGAAAATAAACTATGGGGAGATTAACAATTGCTTTAGGAGTTGAGACTGAGAAATCGGCCTCTGAGAAGTGACTATTTTTATAATATTTTATAAAGTCAACTTCACCCTCGAGGACAGTAGGAGTATGGGGGGCATAGTCTTGAGGAAAATTTTGACCGTATTTTGGCCAGTAGTCCATGAGACCGGCGGCACTTTGGCGAATTAATTCACTGCCACTTAATTTGCTTTGATCAGTTAAATTCGGATACCAGATATCTTCTCTGAAATACGAAATGCTGGTGATAGTAATAATTACCATTAATGCGGTAAAAATTGGCAATTTAAATTTATTTTTTATTAAATAGGCCAGTCCCCCGCTTATAAAAGAAAAACAGAAAATGGTGAGTCCCAGAAATCGCCAGGGAAATTGGAAATAGGTCATAAAGGGAAATAACTGCCAAATAAATGTAGATTTATTGTGGGTTAAAAATAAGCCTAAAAGTCCAATTATAAATAATAAAATAATTAAAAGGCGGTGTTTTGAATTTTTACTCAATAAATAATATAAAAAAACAAGGGTGGGAATTAAATATTGAAATAAGCCGATGTTAAACGAAAGACCATCGATAGGACCCCACATGGTGCCAGAGTAACCCCAAAAATTTGAAATGAATAACTGTTTTAAGGTGGTAAAATGAATAATATAACTGAAAAATCCCTGAGTCATAGTGTTTACCGTTGTTAAATTTTTTTCAAAAAAAGCCGGGAGGAGAAAAAAACTACATATAGCTGATGACCAAAGTAAAGTTCGAAAAAAATACTTAAATTTTTTAATCGACATAGAAAATATGGCCAATAGAGGTATGGAGTAGATTAAGGTTAAATTGTGGCTAAGCATTAAGGAACTAAGAAATAATACCGATAATTTAGTTTTATGCCGAGAGATACTCCAAAATACTAGAGGTAGGAGGGCCAGGGCCCAGGTTTCGCCGAGAGCACCTCGAACAAAGGTATTGACAGCCTGATAGGGGGCTAGAGAATAAAGAATGCCAGCTAAAAGTCCCCCAATTGGACCAAAGAAAGCAGATGAAAACAGATACATGCCAAAAGTTCTTAAAAAGGCTGGGATTATAAAAACAACTTTAATTGAGTTAATAAAATTTAAACCGAGTAGATGAAAGGATTCGGCCACAGCATAGGGCAGAGGTGAATAAAAATTATAGAGTGGATAGCCGTAGCCCAATCCCCCATTGGCGATATATCGACAAGGGATTTGGCCATCTTTTAAACACTGGTCAAACTGTTGTAAACGAAATATTTGAATATCATCCTGCATGGAGGGATAACCGGGACGAAAAAGGCGCCAGGAAGAAAAAAGAGAAACAGCGAATAAAATTATATATATTATTTTTTTATTCATTGGTATAAAGATAAAAATCTTGAGCGTTGATATATTTTTTATCTATTTTTTCTAATAATTTTAGATTTTTAGGAACTTCTGATAGAGATGTCCCGGGAACAACAAAAAGGGACGCTTTGTTTATTTCTGAAATTGAAGACCAATTAATATTTCCAAAAAAGTATTGATTATCTATAGTCGAACCATCAAAATAATTACTACTAAGATACTTGATATTTTCTGTAGGAGCAGTCGTGGGTAAATATGGCTGATAATAAAGAAAAAAGGGTAAAAATGGCTCGTAAGCATTTGAAAAATAAGTGGGTAGTTGATAATTTTTGGCGGCTAAGACAGCTTCTTTCATGCCAGCATGCCAGGTCATAGCTGACTCCTGAGGATAATCAAAATTATAATAATGCCAAAAAGAGGATATGGAAATCAGATATAGGACGAGAATAATGGGTAACGACCATTTAAAAATATATTTAAGATATAAAACACCCTGATAAGACAGATAGATTAATGAGGGTAACATTAAGATTAGTCTGGTGGCATGTGGGCCTAGAGAGTCACGGGTTAAAGCAAAAGGAATGGGAGCCAGAATTAAAATCCAGATAAATAATATGCCTATTTTATCTGAACGTCGATTTTTTAAAATATTAATTAGGCCAAAAATTATCAGAAAGAAATCCAGATAATAAAGAAGGCCGTGGTTGCCAAAACCGTGTCGGGTATTTTGATCACCATTGATAAAAAGAAAATCAGTTGAAAAAGAGGAGAAATAATTAGTAATAAATTTATTCAGTATTAGGTTATATTTATTATGAAATATTTTTGAGGTGATGGGAGTCTGAACACCTGTTTCACCTTGATGAGTGGTATAAATGTCGCGATATCTTTGATAATCAACTGTTTTACTAATTTGGGGATCAGAAAAAATACTAATGTAAGAAAAACGAAATCCAGCCTGTCCCTTAAAGGTATCGATCACTAGTGGAGTTAATAATAATAAACCCCAGATTATGGCCGTAATTAAATGAGAGGCTTTAATTTTTATAATTTTTGAAAACCAGATGATAAAAATTAGTAGAGCCAGAATTAGCAAAAAAAGTTTACTGGTACTGTAAAAATATGGTGAAAGGGCAAAGAAAAAAATGGAAAGTAATAAATGTTTTAGAGATGATTTTTGACTGTATTTTTTCCAGAAATAAATGCCGGCCAATAAACACATGAGCATACCCGATACTTCAAAGCCGGTGCGGCCATAGTGAATGGACCAGGGAGAGATTGCAAGTAGAAAAGAAGCCAATAGTGAATTTGTTAGGAGATAAAAAAGATAAACAGAGACAACACTAAAAACAACAGAAGGAAGGCGGATGGCTATATCAGAATTGTTGGTAATATTTTGGAAAAAGGAGATTGAATAAATATACAGTGAAGTTCGCCAATCAGAAAAAGAATGGAAGTGAACAGGAAATTTATTGCCAAAGTAATCAGTTTTATTTTGGTTAAAAATCATGGCTTGATAACCGGCGTCGACCTCGTCAGCAAACAATGCCGGAGGAAGGGTCTTGACTCTAAATAGACGGAGAAAAAGAGAGAGAACTAGAATAAAAATTAAGAATATTTTAGCTTTTATTGAAGGGTTCATTTAATAATTTTTTCAAATATAGATTTAGGGAAACTATGCTAGCGAGATATAGAATATTATGCCACATACTACGTTGTTTAAATAGATTGGTTTGATAAATTAAATTTTGAAAAATTCTATCTTTGAATGTGGGTAGAGCATAAGAGGTTTTAAGATCAAAATTATTATTTTGATCAGCAAAGAGATAAAGAGAATTATCAAATTGACTTTCTCCAGAAACTCTTATTACTAAATTTGTACTTTCAATTGGGCTAAAATCTAATTTTATCCAGCTGGGATCACCGATATTAGCGCCATAAATAGAAAAATCTCTTTGAAGTTCACCTGCTTCGTCCAAAATTTCTATATAAATTAAACTGTTATCTTTTATCTGAGGATTTTTGAGCTGCAGGCTAATGGAATTTATACTATGAGTTGGGTTATTAATTTTTTGAGTATAAAATTTACCAGTTTGAAGAGGCAGTTTTGGTTTGCCTCCATCAATATTTAATCCAATTTTTTCTCTAATCAACAAAGCGGGAAAAAAAACAATTAAGATAAAAAAAACAAATAATTCAACAACAATGTATTTAAGTATTTTTTTCACGAAAGGGATAAATAAATATTAAAGACAAAAAAGCAGTCATTAATTTTAGCTGTTGCTGAATCAGCTCTGGACTTTGGTGAAATCGTTGAGTAACAATCTGATATGGACTACTTATATATAAATAATTTATATCAATGGGAATAAGATGACCCCAAAACAAAAACTGATCGTTTATAAGGACTATGTATAATAATGATAGGAAAACAATTAAGACAAAAATTATAGTTTTTATTTTTGTCTTTAATATTGGAAATATAATAAAGGGTAAAAACCATAGAAGCCACTGGGGATGATAATTTACCAAGACAATAAAGCCTAAAAATAACCATAGAAATGATTTTTCGATATTTTTGTTTTTTGAGAAATAATATATGGCTAAAATAATCATATAAATCACTGGATAAATAGGAATATTTAATATTTTAAATTCGGTTATTTTTTGGGTTAAGCCAGAACCGGAAAAAGCCTGAACGAAAAAAGGGGTAAAAACAAAGGGAATAATAGTAATAATGAGTGGCAGAAGAAAAGCAAAAATATTTCTAATAATTTTTTGAATATTATTAGGATGGTAAAAAAGAAAAAAAGGAAAAAACAGCAAGGGATAAAACTTTAAGGCAGTCGCTATACCTAAAAATATAAAAGCTAGAGAATTGCGGGATTTTTTTAATAAATAAAAAGAGAGAAGAGAAAAAAAGACTGGGACGATATCAAAATTGGCAAGAATATAGATAAGATAAAAAGATAGGGGGTTAAATAGCCAAATAATTAATACTTTTTTATCATAAAGTTTGTAGAGTAAGTAGCCAATACCAAGGTCAAAAATGATATATGGCAGTTTTAGAATAAGCATGAAATATAAAAGATCGGGATAATTATTTTGACTTGGTCCCCAATCATTTAGCCAGGTAAAAAAATTTGAAGGAAGTAGGGGCCGAAGTAATATCTGTCCAGCGCCAAAACTAAGATAAGTTAAAGGAAGATAATTAAAAGTATCTCGATAAGGTAAAAATTGTTTATTTTCGTCTATATACTGATAAATATTTATCTTTCCAAGAGATAAGAATTGAAAATGAAAATTCTGAGATTTAATATCAGGATGATAAAAAAGGGGAGCTAAAATCAGTCGCAAAATTAGGGCAAATACGAAAAGTTCTTTTATCCTTTTTTTCATTGGCGAAGAAGAATATTTAAGTCGGGAATGATTACATCCAATTTTTCAAAACCTGGTAGGTCTCCCTTGGTACTTAAATAAATTGAATGTGGTGGGGGAATTTCTTGATGATCTAAAATGATGGAAGGCTTATCAAAATAGATATTATCAAAAAAACCTTCATAAGCTTCACTATCGACATAATGAGGTAAATCTCGTTGCTGAGATTCTTTAGCAAATACTCGATAAGATTCATTTCGATTCATATTGCCAAAAATATTTTCCGTAAATTTAGGATAGGTAAACCAATAATATTTTAAAAAACTAAAAAGATTTAAGAACGTTAATATAGTTAAAAAACTAATAATTATTTTGGAATATTTGTATTTGGTAATAGTACTAAGTCCTAAAATACAGATTAAAACATAGCTTGGAACAACGACTTGAATTCGACTGGCGCGATAAACTGAATCAACCAATCCATAAAGCAAGGGAGCACTAAAAAAAGTTAGAGTTATAAAAAGCCAAAAACTTTTCTTTCGTATCGATTGATAAATTCCAATAAAAAATAGAGGAGCTGTCATTAGAAGCATCATGCCGTGTTTTTGGGTAGAATGAAATAGAAGCGCATCTCCTTTTATAAATAAAAAGTTAAGATCAAAATGGGAGAAGTAGGCGTATACAAGCGTATATATATCACTGATTTTTGGTCTAGCACCGCCAAAAATAGCGCCAGGATAAAGATGACTTAAATAAGGAATAATAAGAAAAAATGTTAATATGGCAAATATAAATGGTAGAGTCTTTTTTATTAGTTTAATTGTATTAATTTTGGGTTTATAGTTTAAATAAATAACGTAAAAAACACTTAATGTTGCCCAAATCGGGACGACAGCTCTCATGCCTTTGTAGGTATAAAAGGATGCTCCGAGAGCAATAGCAGAATAAATTAAATACTTGTCTTTTTTGTTTAATTGATACTGATAGATGTTATTTAGCCAAATAATGGCGAAAGGAATTGGCATAATATTATCTAGTCCTAAATGCGAATGCATAAATATTATTGGGGTAAAAACAAATAGAAATACGGAAACAAGGGCATATCTCCAATCCAATAATTTTGTCACAAATTTAAATAGCAAAATTGAAGAAAAAAGAATTAAAATCACACTAGATAAACGTAGATTATAAACAGAGATGCCGAATATTTTAAAAAAAACTGTTAGATAATATTGTGTCCATGGTTGACGCCAATCTGAATTATTAATTGAACTAACAAAGAGCGGTAAGAATTTTCCATTTTGATCATGGCCAGTTTTTGACAACAAAGCAGCATTCCAACCAAAAGCTGATTCGTCAACAGTTAGACCTGTGGGTACTTGGATTAAACGATATGTTAATAAAAAAAATAAAAATATTTCAAGAATTAATAGATAGAAAACTTTATTTTTTAGCATTGTCTGTTATTGGTTTGATAGTTAATAATTTAATAGTTAATAATAAGTTTATGACGCTGATTGATCTGATAACAATTTCCAGATTTAATAATGAAATTAGGACAGGGATTTTAGGTACGAACCACCAGTTATAGATATTTAAATAATGAGTAATGCTTAAAATTACAAAATATTTAATGAATTGACGATCGTAAAAACACAAGATTAATAAGGGGATTAGAGCCGGAAAAGTATATCGTTCATGCATTCGAGTCATAAAAACAAAAGTTACTAATGTGATTTCTACCAATGAAAGTAAAATGCTTTTCAGAGAATAATTTTTATATAGTTTTATTAAAATATAGATATATAAAATTACACAAATTATTAGTGATAATGAACGAAAAGAAATTATATTTAAAAACAGGCTTTCGTCTAATCGAGGTTTTAAACCAAAAATAATTGCCCAAAAATTCATGGCGTTTGAAGTAATTTGAGGCATGGCACCGGGAAGAATTTTTTGAGTCATGGTTTCATAAAACCAGACAAAAGAGTTTTTGATGGCAAAAGGTCGAGAAACTATATATATCAAAATTGAGGCGAACCCCCCCATTAATAATATATCTTTAATCTTTATCCTCTGTTTTAAGATAATTACCAGAAAAACCGGACACCAGATGAGTAGTGAACTTTTATATAAAACAGAAATTAGAAATAATAAAATAAAAGAATAATATTTCTTTTTATATAGAGTAAAAACAGCCAAAAGAGCAAATAGGTTAATGATACTATCGCCGCTCCCCCAAATAATACTATTGTGAAATAAGGGAGGATATAGAGCTAGAATAATTGCTGCGATTTTTGCCTTAGTAAAACCAAATTCTTTCGAGATAAATTTATAGACAAAATAGATTAGAAAAATATCGGCGACCAGCATGGGTAACTTTAATAAAATCTGATTGCCATGAAAAAAATACCATGACATTATTTTAGATGGAAAAATGGGTATATTTACATTAATAAACCACATTATCTTATAAATAAATTCGTATAAGAGACGAATTAGCCAGTCATAAACGATATTGAGCATTGGCTGGTCCGGACGACCGTAGCCTCCAAAATTTAGCCAGTCATAATAACCGCGCCAGGTAAACTCCTTTGCAAACTTTCCCCACCAATAAGTAACAATAACGTCACCATGATAAGTCCAAGGAAGTAAGAGCAATCTTGAGATTGCCGAGAAGACAAGGATTTTTTTGATTGTTATTTTTTGAAAAAAAGTTTTTGCCATTTTTGCCCCGACCAGGTAACTAAAAATAATAAAAGGTGTTTAAAATGACCGTGATAGATTTTGGAGCTGGGAATAAGACGACGCCATTGATTTGAAATATCGGTTAGATCCTTTCCACTAGTCCCATGCCGATGAATTACTTTACAGTCTGGATAATAATATATTTTATAACCCAATTTTCTAATTTGCCGACATAATTCCAAATCCTCAAAGTACATAAAATATCTTTTGTCCCAGCCGCCCACTTTCTTAAATAGTGAATCTTTCATCATTATCGCTCCGCCCGAAACTGAAAAAACTTCTATAGGTTCTTTTGAGGCAGGAACATATTTAGAATAGGTATTATGGCCTAGCCAGAACTCTTTAAAAGCATTTGAAATAGTTTGAGGTGGCCAGACTGAGCCCTGAGGCGTTAAATCAGTGTTTAAAAATTTTGGGCCAATTATGCCGATATCTGGATGTAAAGTAAGGTATTCATACATTTCTATTAATTTATTATCGACAAGTTCCATATCGGAATTCAAGAATAAAAGATATTCGCCTTTGGCGACTGCAGCGCCGGCATTATTGCCACCACCAAAGCCTAGGTTGCTTTCATTTTCAACAATAACTACCCCACCCTCTTTTTTTAGTTTAGTTACAGTGTCGTCAGTTGATGCATTGTCAACAATAATAATTTCATAATTTAAATTTTTTAAATATTTTTTTATACTTTGAACACATTTTAGAGTAATATCGGCCGTGTTCCAGGTGACGATGATAATGCTTAATTGAGAGTGCGTTTTCATTGCTCAAAAAGTTTAATAATGTCTAGATCACTGAATTGATTAATATATATCGGAGCAGGATATTTTTTAATTTGTTTTTTGGCGGCACGGATTATTTTTAAATAATTTGGACCGGATAATACCCGTAAAAAGGAAAATATTTTATTCTCAAATAATAGTTTTTGGTCAGTGATATTTCTAAGAACGGAAATAAGATGGTTTCTCTCTTTGACATAGATTAAAAATCTTTTGGAAAATTTGGAAGTAGTACTTTCATGCTTATGCTCAACAAGAGAAGTTGGTTCCCAAAGGAGCTTATAGCCAGATTTCCAGGCCCGAAAGCCAAAATCAAAGTCTTCGAAATAAAAGGGTTCATAGATGTTATCAAAACCGCCAAGTTTTAAAAAACAATCTTTTCTGACAATAGAAGAACCCCCAGAAATCCAAGCTGAAATATGGGTTTTCTCTGAGTATCCTGGTCTAAGTTGAATATAACCATTCTTCCAGTAAATTGATCCATAATTTTCATGCTCAACTTCAGAAAAGCCAACTCCAATTACTTTCGGATCTTTAAAATGTACTAACGAATTTTTTATATAACCCAAGTGAGGTTTAATATCATTATTTAAAAAAACGAGAAAATCGCCGGTGGCTTTTTTAGCGGCCTGATTTGAATTACGGCTGAAACCAATATTTTTTTTATGAGTTAGGATTATTAATTTAGGATATTTTTTCTGTAGCTTTTTGACATAAATTAGGCTTTTATCAGTGGAGGCGTCGTCGGCTAAAATAATTTCCTGAGCTTCAGGAGAATTACGAATTACTTCTTCTAAAAACTTTTTTAAGAGTTTTAAACCATTCCAATTGGTCACAATTACCGAGATTTTCATTGACCGATTAAATCAAAAAATTTAGATTCAAAATTTTCTTTTGAAAAAATCTGAGATGAGCTGTGGGCAACTTTTGATAGTTTATCGAGCTCCCCGGGAGCGGCAATTAAAAGCTGGGTCTTGGCGACTAGTTCATCAATACTTTGCCAGGTGAAGCCATTAATAGACTCAGTAACTATTTCGGTTAGACCACCTTTGGCCACCACCAGAGGAACTAAGCCTGAATCCATAGCTTCAACCACAGTCATTCCAAAGTGCTCAGTTTCTTCGGGATGAAGGTATTCATCAACTCCAAATCCGGCGGCGTGCCAATATATTTTAGATTTGGAATAAATTTGTTTTAGCTCATCAAATTCAGGATTGACAATAAACTCAATCGGGAGCGAAGCTGCCAGTTTTTTTAAGTGATTTAAATAATTATTTTTCTCAGGAGAATTGCGACTACCTCCCATGAGAATTAATTTCCAATTTATTTCCCGATTATTTTGATAGATTTTTTTGAAAGCTTCAATTAGGACATCTTGCTTTTTGGCATTTAGGATATTATCAAATCTACCCACTGACAAAATAATATTTTCTTTCTTATCTGAAGAAGAAAATTTTTCAACATCAACCGGTGGGTATAAGACATTAATCTTATCTTTAGGAAAATTGTTTATAAATTTTGAAGTAAACTGGGAATTACAGATTACCTTATTAATAAATTTAGCTTTAAACAAATTTAAAATTTTATCTAAGTAATTTTCCTTGAGAATAAAAGGGACCTGAATATGAAGAAGGTTATTTTTTGAAAATAAAAGTGGAATACTACCATCGCTTAGGTAAAATACTAAATCATATTGAGACAGAATCTTATATTTTTGATAAATATTTTTTAGTTTTTGAAAAAGATTTTGAGTTGCCAGGGGGCGACTATGGATTGTTTTCAAATTAGTATCTTCGATTAAATCGATTTTGACTGGCACCAAACCAAAAATATCCGGAACAATGTTTATCTTTTCTAAATTTAGATTAAATCTTTTTTCAGCAATTGACAAAATATCTTGATTTCCCGACCAGAAAATATCAACACGGTATTTATTTTTAAGCAATATTTCCGCTACACTAAGGCAATATCTCTCCCCTCCTCCCAGAGTATCTAAATACGGATCATAGATGGCGGCTTTTAGAGTCATAAACTTGTTTCTCCCAAAGTTTAGCATAAATAATAAAGGTGTCGAATGACTCAAAAATGACTGAGATCCAGCCAACGGTGCCATCACGCCACATTTGCTCTTTAATCAGGCGTTGCCAGGTCTTGGTCAGCATCATTCTGGGAAAACGCCACCAGACAACCGGTGGATGAGCTGCTTTTAATAAAGCTTCAGCTTCCAGATCAGTCCAAACCAAGGTTTTTTGGAGCATGGAATTTAGATTTCGATGAGTGTAGTGAAGTAAATCATTTTTTAAATAACCCATTTCACCTTTTACCATCGGCTCTTCATGAAGATAACCCCGATATCCTGAAAAATGTTTTTTTACATAAAGTCTTTTAACATAATCCGGATAAGAACCGCCAAAGTGAACTCTTTCCCCTAAATAGTAATTGGCACGGGGAATAGCATAGTAGTTAACTAGATTAGTAGAGTTAATAGTTAATAATATTTCAGATTTTAATTCTGGGGTGATTCTTTCGTCGGCGTCTAGATATAGTAGCCAGTCTCCGGTAGCGGCTTTATAGCCTAAATTACGCCATTTGCTAAAATTTTTGTTGTACTCATCGGTAGTTTCGACTACCTTTAGAGGTATTTTTAGAGACTTGGCAATTTTTTTGGTATTGTCGGAGGAGTTGGCTAAAACTAAAATTATTTCATCGGCGAAAGAGGCTGATATTAAGCATTCTTTTATCATCTCGGCTTCGTTGCCGGCGAGAATAATAATGCTCAGTTTCATTGCCAGCTCCCCTTGCCAAAATGGCCTAAATAATAATCTTTAACGGCAGTACGCCGCCACAAATCATTTGAAAATAGAAATTTAATTGATTCTCGGAATAGAGCAAATTTTGTTTTAATAGGAGCATATTTATAACCGAATAGCAGGCGGTTTCGGGTAATAAAATAATTTTGTAGATGACTATCAGGACTACTCGAAGCTGAATTTAGGTGCCAAATAACCGAATCAGAAACTAGTTGTAATTTATAACCCGCTTTTTTAGCTCTCTGCGAAAAATCAACATCTTCAAGATAAAGAAAATATTTTTCATCAAAGATACCAACTTTTTTAAAAACACCACGGGGGACAAGCAGGCAACAACCACTGATAAAATCAATTTTTAAATCTAAATTATCAAATTGGCCCTTATCAACCTCATCAATGGCAATATTAGAAGCATAGACATTGTTCCAATCAATTTTTCCTCCGAGAGCCCAGATGACTTTTCCAAGTTCATTTTTTTGATATCTATCTTGGTGGTATTCGAAACCAGGCGCAAAATAGATTTTGGGAAACAGGATAGATTTGGGATTTTTTTGACCTGCATTTATAAGTTTTTCTAAAAAATCTGGGGCCACTAAAATATCATTATTGGCAATTAAATAATAATCATATTTTTTCAGCAAGGCTTTTTTAATACCATAATTATTTCCCCCGGCGTAGCCTAGATTTGATTTCGTTTTTAATAAACTAATTTTTTGATTATTTTTATAAAATTTTTTAAATTTTAGAAATGAATCGTCAGTGGAGGCGTTATCTACTAAATAGATATGATACGAAAATTTATTTGCTTTAATTTTTAAAAAAGAAGAAAGGGTATCAATAGTAAGATCCGCCTGATTCCAGTTTAAAATAATAATGGCAACGCTTGTGACCATTAAAAATTTTTGGTTAGACGATCAAAAAATAACCTTATTTTTATAAGAAAAACTTTTAAAAAACTAGATTTGTATTCTTGGCTGAAATACTTGGTAAACCAATATGAGTATTCATAAGTGGCTTCCTGGGAAGCAGAGACAAAAGATTCTTTGGAGATATTTTTTTCCTCAGCTCCTTCGATTTCCCAAAGACGAATATAAATAAGGGCAATAGCAAAAGCCTGAAGGACGGAAAAGGCTAAACCGTGAATGCCATCCTTATATCCCTGGGCCGCAAAAAATCGACTATTAAATTCCTGAATTGGTTTTAAAATAAAGTCACTCGTTTTTAGTTGATATTTATTTTTATGGAGTTCATCAGCCTGAACACTACTGTAACGAAGAGCACGGTGAACAAATTGAGAGAGTGAAGTGTAATTGTTGTGTCTTAAGGCTAGTTTTTCAGAATCTAAAAGATTTAAATTATTACCCTTGGCCACTGGCTGACTATGGATTTCCTTTTTCCAGTCGACATGGCCGCGTTTAAAAAAGCGAAGAACATAGTCAGGCCACCAGTTGCTGTGACGAAACCATTTTCCCAATATTATATTTTTTCGGGGAATGTGGACATAATCGACATCACTGCGGGCGCTTATATTTTTTAACTCTTTTTTTAAGGTTTTATTAAGATATTCATCGGGATCAAGAAGAAGTATCCAGCGTCCGGTAGCTTTTGAAATGGCAAAATTTCTGGCTGGTTCAACATATTTCATGGGACGATACGAATATATTTTGGCGTGGTATTTTTGGGCAACAGCGACACTGTTATCGGTTGAATGCATATCAACAACAATTATTTCGTCGGCAAAATCTCGCAAGCTACGAAGGCACTTTGAGAGATTATTGGCTTCATTTCGAACATTGATTACTGCAGATATATTTGGTCTTTTAGGCATACGTTTAGTTTATCATCTATTTACCTTATAAATAATTATTTCCGAATTTTCGTAAATATTCTCTAAATACATTTCAGGTTTAAACTGGGGCTTATTATTGACAAAAATTTTAGGGAGATAAATATAATCAATTTGATTATTGACTAAAAAGCCTCTATCTACAAATTCATTTTTTTGAGAGAAAAAGTTTTCCGCTTGTTGGCGACGAGGCCGCCAATCGTAGCCGGAATTTTCTAAATTCATTTCATCCTCCAAAAATGTTTGCTGCTGACTATAGGCTGAAACATAAGAATTTGTTTCATAGGCATAAATTGGAATTGGAGTTTTCGGAAATGATTTTCGTAAATAGGCATCGTAAGGGTGGGTTAAGACAGTTCCTTTTGGCTCCGATTTTAAAAAATTTAAGGCTAATAATTCATATTTAGAAATGGCAGTTGGAGGTATTTTGCCGGTAAAATTTGGAAGGGAGCCTATTAGGGGAAGTAAATTTAGAAAAATAACTAAATATGAAAATCTGGGATGTTTTGATAGATATAAAGACAGAGGGATATTGGCTAAAAACAGGGCGTAATATAAAAATTGGATCGTATTCCAACTGGTGCCTTTTTGAACAAAAAATAAGGGTATTAAAGTACAGATAATAATCGAAATCAAGATACTTTTTTCTTTGTATATTTCTTTTACAGCTAGTAGACGAAAAGAAAAGTTACCAATTAAAAATATTGCTACGGCGACTATTTGGGCAAAAATATATTTGATTATGTTTGAAGAATGTAAAAATGATGCAACTTGTGGCCAATAGAAACGATCAATGGATTCAATCATGGAATTGGTAAACCAAAAGGGTTCAAATTTTATAAGAGAGGAGGAAGAAGAGTTGTATTGAAGAAATAGAATCAGGGCAAAAAAGATTGATAATAATAAGGTCTTTATATATTTTTTATTATTTAGAGCATAGAGTCCAAAAATAATAAAAGCCGGGATGGCGGAATAGACTTTTATAATGGGTAAAAAGATAAGAATAAAAAAGATAAATATTTTTTTAGGATTTTTACTGTTTAATAAGTAAATTAAAATTAACAAAAGCAGGATTGAGAGCATATAGGGTGGATTTAACTGATTGCTGGGCGATTGCATGGCCCAAAAAAGAGATTCCCCATTAAAGGAGCCTGATCTGATTAGGGTAACCAGCCACCCAAGAGAGTTATTGAGAGTATTGAGAAGCATCAAAATTAGGCCACTGGAGAATTTGCCACCTAATTTTTGCCCAAGTTTAAATGAAAAATATAGAAAAAGGGAAGCAGAAATCAGGGGGAAAATCTGAAAGAGCCAGATTGAAGAATTAATAAAGGTAATTTTTGAGAGAAAAGCGATTAAAATATCAAAAAAAGGATGGTAGTTTTTTAGGGTTTCACCGGCAAAAATTGGCATATCTATTTTTAGAGGCTGGCTAATATGGTTGATAAGACTAAGGTGCCAAATACCGTCATGACCATTTGGCCCCCAAAAGCCAATGCCGAAGTTGTAATTAAGACCGCTACGAATAACAGGTATAACCTGGATAAATAGGCAAAATAAAAAAACAAGAATAAATATTATTTTTTTCTTTTTAGAAATTGCTGATAAAACCATAGTATTTCTGTTCGGTTAAAAATAAATTGATAAGCGGCATATATAAATACGGCCAAAACCACTTTAATCAAAATAGAAGAGAGTGGACTTAGGGATAAAGCTGATAAGGGGAGAAGTAAAAATAACATCAGGAGTGAAGCAATCAAGGGGTGAAGAACGGTTTTAAAAATATTAACTTGAAAATATTTAAAGGCTAAATGCCAGACGACAAAGGATGAGAGACCGACAGTTAAGGCGGCCACAGAGGTCCCAATATAACCAAATTTTATGCTTAAAATAGGGAAAAATATCCAGGTTAGGATTGTCCACATAACCATTAACTTGGTTGTAGTTTTAATTCTCCCGGTAGCATTAAAGGCATTAGTTATTGGGGTAGTGACTGAAGCAATGGCATAAGAAGCAGCGTAAAAATAAAGCGGGATTATGGCCGGAGCCCACTTGCTATATTTGGGAATTAGATTAATAAAATCCGGAGCAATTAAACAAATACCCACCAGAGCCGGAAAGACAATAAAAGCAATAAAAAAAGTACTTTTTTCAAGTGATTTTTTCAAAAATTCTTTTTCATCCTGAAGACGAGAAAAGGTAGGGAAAGTTACCCTCATAATGGCGTCCATAAAACTTAATGGAATACGGGGACCTTTTTGAGCCCAGGAAAGAATGCCAAAGGACTCTCGACCTAAAATACCAGCGACAAAGAGATTGGAAAATCGATCCTTAGCCATGGAAATTAATGAATTTAGCTGAAAAGGAATGCCAAAGGAAAATAATTTTTTAGCAATTTTGGGGGAAAAGGCGAAGCCAATGGGCCAAGGGGAATAAGAGTAGATGAGAATGAGTCCGACAGTGCTTTTGATAAAGGTAGCAATAGCATAGGAATAAACCCCAAATCCCAGCAGAGCAAAAGTAACGGCGAGAACATAAAAAATCGTGTTTTCAATAATATCGATAGTCGAAATCAATTTGAAATTTAAATGCCGCTCGAGTTTGACCGAAGGAATTGTTTTGAGAGAAGCGACGGCAAAAGAAAAACAAAGAGAGAGCATAATCCAAAGCTCCTTTGAGCCATAATTTTTAGTTTGGCTGAGACTCGGATAGAAAATAGCGACAGCGACTAAGCAGAGAAAAACTAAGATTTGCTGAACAGTAAAAGTGGTCCGAAGTGAGGGAGTATCAGGTTCTTCTTTCTGTTGAATTAGGGCTGAGGCTAGACCAACATCCGAAAAATAACCTAAAATACCAATTGATTCGGCAACTATGGCGAATAGACCGACTTCGCCGGTACCCAGAATAATAGTTAAAATAAAAAAACCGAGAGTAGAAATAGCCTGAATGCCAAAATTTCTCAGAGTGAGAAAAATAATATTAGTCGTTGTTTGGGATTTTATTTTTTGAACTTCTTCGTTTTCCATAGTTTAGAAACAAAAAAAACTAAAACAAAAATCCAGGCAAAAATTGACAGACGGTTACTAAAAGTTCTAATGGGGGTATTGTAAAACTTTAAATAGATTTGATGGTAGCCGGGATCAAGACTAATGGTGATTCTCCCCAGCTCTGGTTCGACTTCGGATGTTAATTCTTGCTGATTATCCAGTAATTTAAAATTAGGGAAATATAAAGTGGCGAGAGTAAATTTGGCGGTAGTTTCATTTTTTAAATTAAAAAGCCACCAATCAGTCCCCTTTTGCCAGCCTAATAGCTGATACTTTGTCTCAGCCGGATCAACTTTATCGATAATATCAGCGGCTTTTGATTTGGCGGCAGTCGAAGCAGTTTTGGGAAGATAATCATATATTCCAGAGGTAATTTGATTGTTCCAGGCTAGTCCGGAAAACTTTTGCTCATCAGTGATAGGCCCAAAGGAAATAGGAAAAAAATATTTGTAATTAAGAAGAATTACCGCTAGACTTAAAATTGGAAAGATTATATAAATTATTTTCGGATAAATTTTATTTAATATTTTCGGTAAAAAGGCGAGAGATAAAGAGCTTAAAAATAAGGTATGATTTAGAAAGCGCCAGGGAAATTGAATTTTCTGAATTGGTTTAAATATAAGCCATAAAAATGAAAATCTCTCATGAGTCATGATAATTGATAAAAAGGAAAGAAGAGTTATCAATAAGGGTAATAAGTATTTGTAATTTCGTTTTTTAATTAATTTGTAAAAGGAGTAGATTAATATTAATAAGGGAACAAGCCAATACAATATGCCGATGGCAAAAGACATCCCATCTGGATCCCTCCAAACAGAAGGGCCATCCCCCCAAAAATTGCTTAAAAATAACTGGCGAAATGATATAAAGTGAACTGAATAATGATAATAGTTTTGAAACATGGATTCGATCTGAACTAATTTAGTCTCAAATAAAACCGGTATAGTAAAAAAGGCAGATAAAGCTAGAGAAAATATTCCAGAAAAAATAAGATATCCAAACGGTTTGAAATCTTTTTTGACCAAGGAGGGCCAGTACCAATACAGGCACCAAGGGGCAAAAAAGATAACAAAGGTTAAAGCCATGGGATTATGAGAGAGTAGAAGACCAGCCCAGGAAAGGGACAAGAGAAATAGATAAGTAGTATTTAGATGATTAGTTAGTAGTTTTTTGGAAAAATAGAAGATTAGGGGGAAAAAAACCGTTGCCCAGGCTTCATTAAAAGCGCCTCTAACGAAAATATTGACAGCGTGATATGGCGCATAGGTGTAAAAAAGACCAGCTAAAAAACCACCTAAGGGACCGGTTAGATCACTCGCCAACAGATACATCGCTAAGGCAGATAAAGTAATCAAGAGAATGGCAGATAATTTGACAGTAGTGACAAAAGAAAAACCTAGACTCCTAAAAATTTGTCCAGCTAAATAAGGCAGTGGTGGATAAAAATTAAATAAAGGATAGCCATAGCCGTAGCCCAGGTCAGGCGTCCAGCGACAGGGAATTTGGCCATCTTTAAAGCATTTTTCCATTTCCATTTGCCGAATCATCTGCATATCATCATGCATATTCCAATATAGGCCAGGTTTCAAAAGAAAACTAAAAGTTGGAATAATTAAAATTATTAGTAGTGTCGGCCAAAAAAAGCGATGATGAAATAATTTGGCTAGCATGCTTCTATTTTACTATGAATCCGCGCTTATAAGCGATAAAGAAGTAAAGCATCACCATCAGGCTTTGGTATACTTTTAACCAAATTTAGGGTAGAAATATCGGCACTACTAAGTTTTAGGCGAGAGGCATTAAAAAGCAGATAAACTTCATCACCATAATTTTTGGCATCAATTAATTTTTCGGGAATTTTTTCAATGTTTATGCCCACACCAAAGACGGTTAACTGAGGCAGCTGATTGGTGTAAATTTGAAGACCATCAGGGAGAGTGCCAAAATAACCCTCGGTACCGACAATGACGTTGGCCTGATGAGAACGAGAAATCAGATAATTTGAAACGTCTTTTATACCCCAGCCCGAAGTCCAGTCAATAATGTAACCGGTTTCAGTCGGGGGAAGTTTTAAATTGTATGGCCGAAAACTAATTTGATAAATCCGCCATAAATTGGGGATAAATAAAATTGATAGAAGATATATATATTTTTTATTAAAGAGTGGATTGAGAAAGTGATAAAAAACTAGAATTAGGGGTGGCAGAGTAAATAAAATATAGCGGGCAGTAAAAACTTTAGCCATGGCGCAGTTGGCAATTAAGGGCAAAAGAAACCAAGCAAAATAAATAAGGAAAATAGAATCAAATTTAATTTTTTTTCTGAAAGGAAAATATAAAAATGGCGAGAGTAATATGGGGATAGATAAAAAATATTTATAAATGTTTAAGGTGTCTTTGAGATGAGGAATTAGAGGATCAAGGGGATGTTTTAAAATTTCAGTTAAAGGCCAGATGTAATCTTTATTTCTTAAAGCTATTTGAGCAAAGGCAGGACCGAGACGGAGAATATTGTAAATACAAAAAGCGATAAAAGCTGAAAGAAGGGGAAAATATAATTTTTTTAGATTTTTTGGATTGTAAACAATAAAAGTCAAAATGCTAAGAACTATAAAATAAATGGCCGGAGATTTGGTCAACCAAGCAAGACCTAAGATAACACCCAAAATCATGGCTAAATCAAAGCGGGGATATTTAGCCAGTTTAAGTGATAAGAAAAGAGAAAATAGACCCAAAAATGAGAGTAAATTATCAGCCGTGGCTAGGCGATCAAAAAAGAAGGTGAAAGGTAAAAAAAGATAAATCAATGAAGGTAAAAAAGAATGGCTAATTAAAAACAAAGTAATTAATATACCTAGCCCTGAAAAAACAGAAATGAGTCGACCTGAAATGAGAGGGTCGGCGACAAAACGAAGAGTAACGGCATTGAGCCACATAAAGAGGGGCTGTTTACCATCGGTTTGAGGAATAAAACGAAGAGTATCGACACTTTTTATAATTTGGGCCCAGCGAATGTAGATAGCTTCATCCCCGAACATGGGAAGAGATTCTAGATTCCAGATTCTAGAAATTAGAAAGATAAGACAAATAACACCTAAAATAAGGCTATTTTTGAGATTTATTTTCATATAGTCCCTTTAGATCATTTTTTTTGACTCTAATTATTTCTTGGATCATATTTAAGGATTCCTTTTTAAAACGGGAGGTGTTATCCCCTTTGGTGTTACTGGTATCTTCGTTTTTCCAATTTACTTTTACTTCTTTGATTTTGTATCCCCACTTTTGGGCCATAAATAAAAGTTCGACATCAAAGGCGGAAACACGCCAACCTTTATTGTCTGATTTATCTTTAAAAAATTGTAAATTGGGAAATAATACCTTGGCCGCCTCAGTCTTAAACATTTTAAAGCCACATTGAGTATCAATAATATTTGATAATAAAATCGCCCGCCTAAAAGCCAAAAAACAAGTGGCCATCATTTTTCTAATTAAGGAATTACCTTCACGGTTTTTACCTCGAGAACCGATAATTACATCGTAATCATCAGTAAAAGGTAACATTTTTGTAATTTCCCGAAGTGGGGTTGACTGATCCATGTCAGTAAATAATACCCAAGAATACTTGGCTCTTTGAATACCACCCCAAACGGCCGAGGGTTTTCCCCCGTGAGGCAAATCTAAAACTTGGAAATTCTCATGTCTTTTGACAAAATCTTGTACTATTTTTAGACTATTGTCGGTCGATTGATCGTTGGCAATAATGACTTCCCATTTAAAATCAACTGTTTTTAAAAAATTGGCAACTTCTTCTAAAACTCCCCTCTTTAAATTTTCTTCTTCGTTGTAACAGGGAATAATAATGCTAATGGAATTCATGGATTTAATTATACGCCGCTAATATTGTGAATTAATTTGAATATTTTTATCCCGTTTATCTCCCACTGTTGGTCAATTTTGGCCCAGCCAAAGGCGGCGATACTCCACTCAGGATTATTGATGGGATTGCAATCAATTTGAAAAGGTTCGCAGACCACAAATAGCTGCTCAGTGATTTGGTCTTTAAGGAGTTTAACTGGAGCGTTTTTTTCTGATAAAAGGTAGCGGTAGGGCGGATCATAATTCTGCTTGGCGAGGAGAGCAAAATTAAAATCCTGATGGTTAGAATTATTAATAATTAAGTCAACAATTTCAGTAGTCGTTTTTAATTGATTGTTTGGTGGCCAGCGAAAAGGATTGGCAGATATTAGAATAATAGATAAGTAGATTAATAGAATAGTAGTTAACAGCTTTGGAAGTTTACTTAAAAAATAGGCCATAAGCATAAAGACCACCGGAAATAAAAAGCCGAAGTAATGGGAATAAATATGTTGCTTGTAAAGCCCGAGACCAATTAAGCCGATTAAATACCAGAAAACACAGTAAAGTAGATTTTGATTTCGGTGTTTAATTAATAGATATATTAGGCCTAAAAACAGGATGATTGAAATAATCAATCCATGAGTAGAATTTTTCCCAGCCAATAAATCAGTATTGATTTGATTAAAGAGCGAGGGGATGACGGGTAATGATTTGTAGGCTTTTAGATTGACCGTAGTTTCTCTTTGGGTAAAAAAAATCGCTAGGGCTTTAATATTTTGCCCCTGATGCTTCAGATCAAAGAGAAGCTGGGGAATAAGGGAAAGCATAAATATTAAAATGGCGAGAAGTGTCTCTTTAACGTATTTTCGGGGTGAATTTTTTAACCAAATAATAAAAGCGGTGGGCAAGAGTAACAAGGCGAGATAATGAGAATTGAGACACATAACAAAGGCGAGGCAAGCCCAAAGGTAGCGTTTTTCCGTCATTAAATAGATAAAAAGAAGGGCAAAAAAAGGCATAATGTTGGGATTCCAGGAAAAATTGGAATATTTAATAGCAGTGGGAGAGATAGCGTAAAGAAAAGCGGCAATATAGGCAGCTTTGGGATTAAACCATTTTTTAGTAATAAAAAAAATGAGGTAGGCAGTGGCTACGCCCAGAAGAGCAACAAAAATGGCTGGTCCAACCGGGTTAAAATTAGCTACTAGAAGAGCTGGAGCAATCAAATAATAATAAAATGGGCCAAGATACATGTTACCAATACTCGTTTGAGGACCGATAAAAAATAAGTTTCCATTTTTTAGAAAGTCGCGAACAATAACAACATCCCGGCCCTGATCACCCAAAAATTCCATATAGCCGGAAATACGGTAAAGACGGCAAAAAGAGGCTATTAATAAGATTAGAATTATCAGCCAATTTTTAGTTAAGAATTTTTTAAGCACGGGTAAAATTAATTTTATACCAAAGTTTAAACAAATCTGAAAAACTTTTTACAATGACTTTAAACTGGCGGCCAGTCGCCTGACCCTCAGTCCGAGGATAATGATGAACGCCGATTTCGACAATTTTAAATCCCGCTTTTTTGGCTTTAATAAGGAATTCACTACTGATAAAAGCTCCCCTCTCCGCTTCTAATTTAGGAATGGTGTCGACGACTTTCTTGCTAACAAATTTAAAGCCGCAATCAATATCTTTAACTTTGAGTCCAAAAAGAATAAAAACGATTAATTCCCATATTTTAGAGCTAATAATGACAGCTTTTGACACTTTTCGATCCAGGTAATAGCCAATAACCAAATCTGATTTTGTCTTTTTCTGAGTTTCAATAAAATTTTTGATTTCAGAAAAATTAAATTGACCGTCAGAATCGGTAAAAGCAATCCATTTATATTTCGAACTATAGAGACCACTTTTAAAGGCGGCACCGTAGCCACGATTTGGGCTGTGGGTGACGATTTTAATATTTGGATATTTCTTTTGAATCTTTAGAGCTACCTGCCCCGTTTTATCCTTGGAACCATCGTCAACAATGATTATCTCCCACTTTTTAGCAGTTTGCTTGAGAACTCTAACGGCTTTGTCAACGGTAACTTGAATGTTGTTTTCTTCGTTATAACAAGGAAAAAATACAGAAAGTTCGTCAATCAGGTAGTTTTTCATAGTAAAAGTATAGCAAATGACTTGACTCTCGGGTAAAATTGGGTATAATATCCTCTAATATTAGTTATTGTCATTTATTTATATGAAAAAAATAATTTTATCTCTAATGCTCTTAATTGCTTTGGTTTTTCCTAGCGGAATATTTGCTGATGCTTATTCTCAGGGAGAAGTTAATTATAATATCTCGATTGACAAAAAAATTAGACCTATAAATGATTCTAATTTTTATGACAATGTCGGGAGGGATCAAAAAGTCTTTGTTAATGATGATGTGATCGACTACAGAATAGTAGTTGAAAATACTGGTAAAGATATTCTTTACGACCTGATCGTGACTGATTATTACCCAATCGTTAACCAAATTATTTTAGCTCCGGGAGAAATTAATAAAGCTAATCGTCAAATAATTTGGAAAATAGAGACTTTAAATCCTGGTGAGAGCAAAACTTTTACCATTAGAGCCAAGGTAATTAATTCCAGTACCTGGAATTCTCAGACTAATGTCGTTGACGTAAAAAATAATAACGTTTACGACAAAGATACCGCCACTTTTTATCTAAATGGAAAAATTATCCCGGTCACTGGTAATTCTGATTTAATGGTTAAATCAGGCATAGCTTTAAGTTTATCGATTGTCGCTTTAGCTTTAAGAAAAGTAGCTAGAGGATATTAAGAATAGAGTAATAGAGTAATAGATTAGTAGAGTAGTAGATTAGTAAATTTATTGGAGATGGAGATAAAGGGTCATCTTGCCATCAGGGTGAAATAGTTTGACGTGGTTACCTAGCGATGATTTGGTATTGCGATAAGTATAGGCGACACCATCCTCAATAGCGTAGACACTTTTATTAACTGAAACCATATCAAGACCATGATGAAAACGATCGGCATATAAATATGAATAGGGGGTGTGTCCACGAAGCTGGGTAATGCAATTCGTCGTATTTGAGGCGTTACAGGTACTACTAATTGAGGTAACACCACTCATCGGCCAGCGATGCTGATTTAGATAGTCCGTAGCATCAATGTCATTGCCATAGGACCACGAAGCAATATTACTCTCACTTAAATTATATAGACCGAAATGGAGATGATCACCAAAAGAATAACCGGTATTTCCCATCATCCCGATTAAATCACCCTTTTTTACATTTCGCTTGTCCTTAAAGGTGGCATTTAAAAGGGAGCTTAACTCTTCCTCGGCAGCAGCTTTTAATTTTTGGTACCTAGCCTCATCGTTTCGAGTAATTTCTAGCAATCCGACTTTTGAGCTTTTTTGAGTGGCGAGGCTTTTTTGCTGAGCATCAAGCTGTTTTTCCATAGCTTCAAGCTCTTTTTGCTTTTCAGCTTTAGCTTGTTTTTGAAGATCGAGATTAGTCCGAGTGGTTTCCAGATTTAGAAGATTATCCTGACTATTTTTTTGAATAATCGATAAATATTTGTAATTTTCAAAAAAATTATTAAAAGAGCCGGAAGTAATTAAGCTCAAAAGAGGGATTCTTTTGGGGAGTTTGTAATTTTGATTAATTTCCTGAATATAAATTGCGGAAAGCTGATTAAGCGCGATGTCTAAATCACCTATTTTAACGCCCAGATCAGCAATGTCTTTTTTTAGGGTTTCAATTGTATAGCTGGTTTGTTTTATTTTAAGCTGGGTCTGGGCAATTTGGGTGTCAAATATTTTGATTTGATTATTTAAGGTATCTTTTGCTTTACCTAGTTCAACTAATTTTTGCGAGTATTCATCAATTTGTTTTTTAAGTTCAGCTTCAGCTTCAGTTTCAGCAAAAATATTAGATGTAAATACTGAGAGAAATATAAAAAAGAAAAAAATGATTTTTTTTACCATTTGATATATCTTCTAGCACCCATCCAACTAGCAGATAAACCAATTATGATACCAATTAGAACCTCAATGGCTAGAAGAAGTGGTTCAAAGAGACTAAGCTCAGAAACAAAAACAATGGGCTGAAAAAAGCCGTTAATAACCGTACGTAGATTATAAATAATTAAAAAGCTAAGAATAAAACCAAAAAGAGAGCCAAAAAATCCATAGATTATGCCTTCGAGTAAAAAGGGACGCTTCACATAAAATTTTGAAGCTCCAAGTAATCTTGAGATTTTTATTTCATCTTTGCGATTATTTATTTTCATCCCAATTAAGGTAAAAATCATAATAAAAGCGATAAAAATAGAGACGCCAATTAAAACGAGACCTGACTGGCGAATTACTTTTGTCCAGGAGAGTAGTGACTCGATGACATCTTTTTGATAAATAATTTCGTCAACGATATCTTTTTTAGTAGAAAAAGATTGAGAAATATCTTCTAATACTTTGGGGTTAAAAGCTGAAATCTCGAAAGAAGCGGGTAAAATTGAGGCGGTGACCATTTCCGTTAAAAGCGGATTATCTTTATTCATGTCTTTGTAAAGAGAAAGAGCCTTTTCTTTGGAAATATAACGAATTTCCTTGATTTCGGGAAATGAAGCTAGTTCTTTTTGAATAGACTCAACCTTGGCCTGATCCAGACCATCTTTGAGGAAGATAGTAATTTCTGGCTTAGTTTCAAAGTGATTTAAGACACTACTAAGGCCTCGATTGATTAAAAGAAAGAAATTTAAAATAAAGAAACAGATAAAGACAGTGATAAAAGCGATGGCGCTTTGGAAAGGAGAACGGCGAATGTGGTGAAGGGTAAGTTTAAGCAGTCTCATGCTCTGTTTTTCCCAATTTTATAACTTTTTCATTTAAAGAGTCGACAAAATCAGGATTGTGAGTCGTCATGATAATCGTTGTTTTTAATTTTTTATTGATGTCTTTAAAAATTTTTAATAAATTCCAGGCATTGGCGACATCTAAATTACCGGTGGGCTCGTCAGCTAAAATTACCTCCGGCTCAATACTCAGAGCCCGAGCCAGGCAGGCCCTCTGGAGCTCACCACCGGAAAGCTGAGAAGGAAAAAGAAAGTGGCGGTGTTGAAGCTTAACCATTTTGATAACTTCATCGATGCGAGAAGGGATTTTATTTTGGGGGTAATTCACAATATCTAAATTTAAAGCAATATTTTCTTCAATGGTAAGATCATTGATCAGCTGATAATCCTGAAATACAACACCTATTTTACGGCGAATTTTATCAATTTCACTTTTGCTTCGGAGGTGATTGATGGCCACACCATTGATTAAAACATCACCACCGCTGGGTTTAATTTGGTTGAGAATTAATTTAATTAAAGTCGTTTTACCACTGCCACTTGGACCAGTTACAAAGACAAAATCTCCGGGGGCAATTTTTAGGTCAAGATCCTGAAAAACATTGATGGGCCCATAATTTTTGGTAACTTTTTCAAAGACTATTTCCATTTTTTACTGTAAGACTTTAACACTACCAACATCGAGGAGCCAGTTTGTCTGTTTTGAGGCGTTGGTTTCACCTTTGACCTCAACTTGACGGCCA
>Ga0116171_10000992_pt1 | contig 29341 bp, 26 predicted proteins | sample AD_JPNHW2_MetaG_FD_89798 | JGI IMG/M metagenome (GOLD analysis project Ga0116171, IMG submission 89798) | Active sludge microbial communities of municipal wastewater-treating anaerobic digesters from Japan - AD_JPNHW2_MetaG | ecosystem: Engineered > Bioreactor > Anaerobic > Digestate | place...
ACGTGCAGTATAAAGAGCAGCTACAATCGAACTCGGACGTGGGTGCATGAATCGGGCTGGCATACCTGTTACCTCCATGTCTTGACCGCAAGCGCAATGGCACCGGTCGTGGTTGTTTCAAGGGCAGAGCGCTCGGCCTCTTCAAGGGTCGTGCAGACTGCATCGATCTTATACGGGAAAAAATTATCCGTACCTTCTTTAAGCTCCGGGCGGTCCCCCACCCAGATAACAGAACCGGGCCGGATGGCCTCAATCGCTGATATGATCTGTTCGTAAGGAAAACCTTCACAGACGGCACCATCGCCTTTGACGGTCCCGATTACAAGCGTAATTTCGGGAGATCCAGTACAGGAACGGGCGTACCGGGCCGCTTCAATCGTAGTTTCAGCGGTTGTCCCGCTGTTTGCATTATCGATAACAAGTACATCATTGTATTTTTTTACCGACATGCGTCCCGGTATCCCGGGAAATGTGGAAAGTAGTGCCGGATCGTACCCGAGCATCATCGCGGCAGCGCCGGCAAGGGCAAGCGGGATACGGTAGCCGGGCAGGGCAAGCAGGGGATTTGTAAACGCAGTGGTCCGGTTGCCCAGCGTGAGGGTGCAGGTTGTTCCTGAAAAATCCGCCACTTCCTCAAGTCTTACGACCTCGTTATGCATAACTGACGGGCACCCCGGAGCAAGCAACAGGCGCCGGCTGTTTTTGGCCGATGCAATCTTTTCCTGAATGGCACTTTTTTTCCCGGCAGCGCACCGGTAATCCGAGGGAGACGTGATAATTGCGAGATCTCCGGCACCGGTAACGCCAAGGGATTCTTCGGCAACGAGCCAGCCATGCAGGGATACCGCCGTTTCTGCAGCCGAAAGCATCGATGCCGGCGTTATACTTTTTTTAAAAAGTATTTTTTTCCCGGACATTTCGTATGTCCCGGTTGAGGTGTGCAAAACACCTGGCCCGGGCAACAGGTGCGCGAGTGCATGCGCTGTCGTTGTTTTTCCCTGAGCGCCGGTAATCTCAATAAATGGATAAGGGATATGACCCTCAAGAAGTCGCCTGACGGCAGCGTGATGTGAAATTACCGGTTCCGATGCAGTCCGCCCGGCAAGCAAAGGATGGGCCGGGTCAAGATGCACTGGAACAACGACGAGATCGTATGTCTCGTTTAAAGCGCGATTTGCGATTTGTGGGGTTGTATCCCGGTACACATCCACCATATCGACCATGTTACCGGCCCGGGCAAACGCTTCGCCGATATCCCTGCCGCCATGGATCGTGTCAAGTACCAGGATCCGCATATGTTCAGATACACGAAAGTGCTTTTTTTGCGTTTTTGACCATCAGTTCTGCAAGCAGGGGGTCAATTCCAATCGGATCTGCGTAGACCAGCGGAATGGATTTTCCATTGAGTGCAAATGACCCTTTCTTTGTACCTTCAGGCAGGCCGATCTCGCCGGGAATATCTTTTTCGATATGGACCCCTTTTGCAAGAAAGAGGGGGACGACTACAAGTGCATCTATGTTTTCTTTTTTAAATTCCAAAAGAGCCTCTTTTATTGAGGGTTTATTGATATTCATAAATCCACATTTGACCACAAAACCCGGGGTATTTTCTGCGATCATTTTTCCGGTCGCTTCAATGAGCTCTTTATTATAGGGCATCGTGCTGCCGTGCCCGACAAGTAACATTCCTTTTGATACCATGTAGATAACCTCACAGTTCTGCTATTATGGTGATTCGAGGGGATTTCCGCGAACACGCAATGTATGACAAATTGGGTACAATCGTAATAATTTTTATCGGTTTGAAGTCCGGATTCGTGTTACCCGGCGTGGTTTATGCGTGTTATGACCCGTGTCTTTTTTGTTGTCTGCCTCAATTCTTTACCGTTGAAGACCAAGAAGAGTGAAAAGTAAACACACGACAGGTCGGAGCATATGACCATTGTTGCAGAATTTTCTTCGTATTTTCAGGTTTCTGCTTTTTTGAACCATGCAGATTCTTTTCTAATGTTAACATCTCCCTCATGAGAGGAGTGCAGGAATTCTAAAAAATCTCATAAATCCGGCAGATAATTCAACAAACCGGTTATTCCGGTTTGCGGGCATTTTTTCTTTACCATTACTGGATAGAAGCGGATATAGCAATATAGTATCCTGATTTTTTGATCGGCGGTATAATCAAATTCGGGATATGTTTTTATCAAAAATCAAAAAATGAATATATTAAATACTTAATAATGGATATGTTGGAGTGGTAGTTATGATGAGATCGGAAAAGTATACCCTGTTTGTAGGATTGATTATTCTTCTGGCGGCCCTGGCAATACCAGTGACTGCAGCATCGGAAAGCACGCAGCCGGGTTATATTACTGTAGGATTAGTGCCGGTAGCACAATTCAATGCACATTATGCTGTTTATTCCACAGTTCCGACATTAGTCACATTTACCGACGCCTCTACCGGTTCAACCCCCCTGATATACCAGTGGGATTTCGGTGACGGGAGTACATCGACAGAACAAAACCCCTCACACATGTACGTTCAGCGCGGAACCTACACCGTGAAACTCACGGTCACAAATGCATATGGCAGCAGCACTGAGATAAAGAAAGATTATCTCTCGATTGGCATGGCGCCAAGAGCTGCTTTTATTGCAACCCCGACAAGCGGCAGTGCACCGATAAGTGTCGGGTTTACTGACAAGTCAACCGGTGTTATTACATCATGGAAATGGGATTTCGGCGATGGGACAAGCTCAACAGAACAGAACCCCTATCACACGTACCGGTCACAAGGAATATACACTGTAATCCTGACAGTCTCAAATGATTACGGCAGTTCGTATGCAACGAAAAACCGGTACATTACAATTATTAGTACCTTAAAATCGAAATTCACTGCGAAACCGACAGCCGGTAATGCCCCCCTGTTCGTCACATTTACGGATACATCATATGGTAACCCGACTGCATGGAGCTGGGACTTTGGCGATGGCCTGACATCTCTCGAGCAGAATCCCACACACACATTCAACGATGCCGGGTTATACAAGGTCTCCCTGACGGTAACGCGCGATTCTGTGTCAGATACTTCAACACAGACCCTCAATGCAGGGGGTGTACCCGATGCGAATTTCACGGCAACCCCAAGAATTGCCGCAGTAAATGAATGGGTCCAGTTCACGGATACATCATTATACTCGCCCACCAAGTGGACGTGGGACTTTGGCGACACGGCAACATCTGACGAACAGAACCCCACTCATGCCTACCAGTTAAAGGGTATTTATACCGTTACCCATACGGCACGGAATGCAAACGGGATTGGATCTGAGACAAAGGTCGGTTACATCAATGTCGGTGTTCCCCCCAAGGCAGATTTCATTCCGGTTATTGTCCCGTACGTGAGAGGACAGGTGCCGATGCCGGTGAGTTTTATTGATAGATCAATCGGATTACCGACATCATGGGAATGGGACTTTGGTGATGGATCAACATCTACAGACCAGAATCCGGCCCATGTATACCAGAATCCCGGGATCTATACTGTTTCCCTGACGGTAAGGAACAGTATTGGTTCTGACACGATGGTAAAAACAGGTCTCATCTCGGTCGGCATGGGCGGTTCTGCTGACTTTAAAGCCAGCGCAACTACCGTTGGAGTCGGCTGGATAGTCTCATTCACGGACCTCTCGACAAACTCGCCAACCCAGTGGAGCTGGGACTTTGGTGATGGATCAACCGGTGCCGGTGAGAAGCCCGACCATATCTACAGGAAGACCGGGGTCTATGACGTTTCCCTGACTGCATCAAGCCCCACAATCACGGACTCTGTCATGAAGAGGAAGTATATCACCGTGCTCAATATCCCGCGGGCAGACTTTGTTGCGGACAAGACCCGTGGCGGTGCACCAATGACCGTAACATTCACGGACAAGTCTACAAACGTACCTACTACCTGGAAATGGGACTTTGGCGATGGTGCTACATCTTCCGAGCAGAACCCGGTACACACATACACGGCCTACGGTAAATTCACCGTGAGCCTGACTGCCTCAAATGAAAACGGACACGACACGACAACCAAGGCGAATTATATCGAGACCACCCTTTCCCCGATAGCTGCTTTCACGGCCGACCGTCAGTTAGGGAAGGCGCCATTCCTTGTCCAGTTCACAGATCAGTCGAGCAACAAGCCGACATCCTGGAGCTGGGATTTCGGGGACGGAACTACATCGTCCGACCAGAACCCACGGCACATCTACCAGTTCGAAGGCTCGTATAACGTTTCACTCACGGTCAAAAACCAGTACGGAACTGACACGTGCTACAAATCCGGGACAACTTCAATAAGGTCCTCGGAAGGAAATGTCACTAAGATAGCAACACCAGCAGTAACAACAGCTGCCCCAACCAAAGCAGGTGTTACTGTCGCCATCCCGCCGGTGACAACAGCGGGAACGGTTGCACTCACAAAGGCCCCGTTGACTACCGCGGCTCCCCTGCCAGTGACGGTTACGCTCGTTGCTTCGGTTATTGCAGTGCTCGCTGTAGTCTTTGCCAGAAGAAAATAATCTTTTTTTATCCCTGACTTTTTTAATCCCTGATTTTTGCCGTTTTTCTTTTGGATTACCGGAGAATTGTCGTGTTTGTAATTCTATGTTCCATTATTCAGCGGGTTAATGATGTCCTCCCAAGACATAACAAAAATTATACGAACCTGTAAAACAAGATGTCAGCTGCACCAGGATCCCGGCATATCAAATCCAAACACATTTCTAATGCGGCCAGCAACGGATATGAACTTATGATGGATGCATTCGAGCGCTTCGGACTTATTATAAACGATCACGTAGTCAGGACTCCGGTAGCAATTGCATCCATGGCGGGTATCGTGGACGCAAAATACGTGCTCGAACGTAAAGCACATATCGGAGTTGCATTCATCGGGGGTTACGCGATTGATGCGCCGACAATGGATGCAGCCCGGGCGATAGCGGCCGGCGGGGAACGAAAAGAGTTTCTTTATCCGGACCCTGTGGCCGCGTTACGTACAGAAATTAACCAGCTGAAAAACAGTGGTATTGTCACCGGTGTCAACCTCCGAGGCAGTTCACCGGATGCATTTCTTGCAATCGCTGATGCCTTTGGTGATGAGATCGTCTATGAAATTGATGCCCATTGCCGGCAGGCACCTATGGTTGCAGCAGGCGCCGGGGAATATTATCTGAAAAATCCCGGTGCACTTGTCGCCGTGATAAAAGCGCTCAAAGCAAAAGATGTGACAGTCTCAGTGAAAATGCGTGTCGGCGTGGCCGCAGATGACCGCGCTTTAGTCCGTATGCTCTGGGCGGCCGGTGCGGATATCCTTCATATCGATCTTATGGACGCCGGCATAGCAAAACTCCGTCAGCTCCGGAACAGCTGCCCGCTTGTCATTATCGCAAATAATTCCATTACGACTTTTGACAAGATGCGGGATATGCTCTCCCACGGCGCCGATCTGGTCTCCCTTGCTCGCCAGTCCGATGAGCATACGCTTGCCGGCCTTGATGCGGCAATTGCCCGTTATGCGGATGAAGATGGATGGTATAACTCCCCAAAGCAGCTCTGCCGGGGCGGAGATATCCGGGCGCTCGCGTTCTGCTGTATGCCGGTCAAAGAGTGCCCGCTCATTCCGGCGCTCTCCAGGATCGGGCTCTCAAAGGATGAATATGTCCGGTTAAAACTGGATTCTGTAAAAGGCACCCCGCTTGAGGGAGGCCCCCATACATGTTTTGGCAGCCTGGCATGGTGCTGCAAAACCTCCTCTCCCTGCATGTTCCGGGACATGACGCTTGCGCATGACGGCATTCCAAAGAAAGAATATATGCGCCGGAAACGCGAGCTTTCAGATACCATAATGAGTCGTGTGTTCCATGACGTCCCACCTGATGAGTGCAGTTGAACGGGCACAACTCGCGATGATGCTTGAGGTCTGCGCATTCCCAAAACCCGGGAACGTGGACCGGTGCCACGATTATCCTGATACAAGACTCGAGCATTTTCTTGCTTCTGCGATCTTTGCAAGGCCGGCACTCGAAGAAGCTGCATCCGGTAAAGGAAGAATCGGGGAGATCTTCGGGCACGCAATCCGGCAGACTAACGTGCATAACGGCGGCAATACACATTTTGGCGCGTTTATCCTCCTCATCCCCCTTGTTTATGGCGGAGGTATTGAAGGGGCAATAAAGGCAACTGCGGCAACCGATGTTTCTGATGCTGTTGCGTTCTACAAGGCATTTGGCCTGACAAGCGTCCGGACGATTGCAAAAGATGAAATTGATATAAACGATCCAAAGGCGCTTGACGAGCTCCGCGAACGCAACATGTCACTTTTGGACGTGATGCACCACTCGGCTCCCAATGATATGGTTGCACGCGAATGGGTCAACGGTTTTGTGCTGACCCGGCGTGGTGCCGATATTCTCCACCAGATCGGTCCGGGGCGGGAAGCAATTGTCGAAATGTTTCTTACCCTGCTTGCTACTGAACCGGACACGTTTATCATCAAAAAGCATGGCCGTGCTGTCGCTGAACAGACGATGGCAAAAGCCCGCGAGGTGCTGGATGGCCGGAGGGTACTTGAAACCTTTGATATGGAATGTATTGAGGCCGGGATCAACCCGGGCTCGATTGCGGATATTACGATTGCGGCGATTTTTATTGCGCTTGGTGAGGGATGGGAATGGGACTCCTGAAAAGCGGCATCAATGAAGTAATTGCCACAACTTCTTTTAATGCGGCACCTATTGGCATCCACTTCCGGGACAACACCGCGAGCATGATCCTTTTTGCCGGCAGTCATACCGCGGAAAATGTTGAACGTGGCGGCTGGGTTGTTGCTAACTTTGTGCAGGACCCGGTGATATACGTAAAAACTGCTTTTGAGGATCTGCCCCGTGAGGCATTTATTGAAGAACCTGTGGCCGGATTGAAGATGTGCCGGCTTCTTCATGCAGAGGCATGGGTGGCATGCACAGCTACTGTCGAACGAAAAACGGATGTGGCACTGGTAGTCCGGCTTAAACCCGAAAAAGAAATTATTGAAGATGTGAGTATCCATCCGGTTAACCGGGGATTCAACAGCATTATTGATGCGACCGTCCATGCAACACGATACCGGGTCAACCGTGATCCGGCATTAAGAAAACTAATCGATTACCATGCAGAGATTGTGCGGAAGTGCGGCGGGAAAAAGGAACTTGACGCGCTTGATCTACTGATGGAGTATATCGTGACGTGAATTTGGAACATAAATTCAGGACGACATAATTTTTTCAGGTTTTTGCAGATTTCGTTTCAAAGCTAAAAATATCCTCATGTTCATCATAAGGACAACACTAAACAGACAACCGGGGATAAAAACTCCCACGGATGTATTTCAGGATAGGTCATTTTGGGATACTATATTTTTAGGACACCCGCCAAATGCGTCATTTCCGGATTCTTTCGTTACCAGACCCTCTCATCCATTCGATAAAAAGATCCGCCACCCAATTCGTGCCAATTCAATATTTTATTCTACGATATGAAAAATGCTCGAAAACCATCATTTCCTGTTGGTTTTTCGTGAATTCCTGTTGTTGGGCCGGAAAAACCGGGTAATCGGAGCTCAATTCAGGCCCGGAATACTTCAGGTCATTATGAGTATTCAATCACTAGCCAAACGGAGATACAATAATTCTCCGTCGTGGAATCTCCAAAGTGCCTTCAAAAGCCCCATAGCCGCGTTCTGTTGGATTCGGGGCTGCCAGGCACCATTCAAAAATTATCGGCCGCTGGAACGCTGCTATTTAGTGCCGGGATTCTCCGACGTGAAAATGACACCAGGACCTCCAATTAGTGCCGGTTTTTACCTGATCAGTGCCTCATGATCGAAAAAACCGGGTATTCGGAGCCTGTTTCGGGCCCGGATTACTTCAGGTCATTATGAGTATTCAATCACCAACCAAGCAAAGATACAATAATTCTTCATTGTGAAATTGTGAAAGTGCCCTTAAAACTCCCATAACCGCGTTCTGTTGGATTCAAGGCTGCCAGGCACCATTCAAAAATTATCGGCCGCTGGAACACTGCTATTTAGTGCCGGGATTCTCCGACGTGAAAATGACATCAGGACCTCCAATTAGTGCCGGTTTTTACCTGATCAGTGCCTCATGATCTCAAAAACCGGGTAATCGGGGCACAATTCGGGTCCGGAATACCCGGTCTAAAACACGGCATGAGTATACAGGGAGATCTAATACAGCCGGGAAATCACATTTTTTGATATAACGAACGTGAAAAATCTATGATCTGACAATATTTTCTGCTGACTGTCGGGCAGACTCAACAAAAAAGTTCAAAAGTTTGTTCTGAAATTTCGTATAGTTGCATCAGACAATGAGCGTGATGAGATCATGCTTCGTGATTACACCTTTAACCACACGTCCCTCAACAACAAGCACCGCGTGGTTCTGTTGCAGGATATTTACAACGGTCTCGACATCCATATCCGGCGGAACCGTAGGAAAACCGGGCTCCATGAAATCTTTTACCATAAACAGGTGCGTATGATGGAGTCGCTGCTGCTCGATCGCTTTTACAATAACCGATTCAGAAATGCATCCGACCGGTGCACCCCGTTCAATAACCGGAAGCTGGGAAATGTTGTTCTTTTCAAAGATTTCAACGGCCTGCGTTATACTTGCCTGCGGGGGCACTGACAGCACCGGAGTGTGCATGATCTGGCCGGCTGTGATTTTCTTTGGTTCGGCATTATTGAGGACGACAATGATCTTGTTAAGGGTACTGACCCGGGGATCGACACTGCCCGCTTCAATCCGCGCTACCATGGACTGGCTGATCCCAGCTCTCCTTGCGATCTCAGTCTGCCGAAGACCCAGCGTTTCGCGACGTGCCCGGATCTCTTCGGGGCTTGGTATATGCATATCCAATTACTGATAGTGATATTGCAATATCAATATTAGGATGACGGGAACATATTCAGGTATTTTTTTTTTGATTTTTTTCTTTTAACACAACCATTATCCGGAATCAGCCCGATGATCAGCGATTAACAAAAAGCGGCACGTCCCGAAAAGATACCCCGTCAAAGATTCCCCGGTCCGTGATCCGCAGCGCCGGGATCACGGTCAGCGCAAGAAATGAAAGATACATAAACGGCTCGGGAATTCCACCCATCTTTTCAGTTATCTCACTTAAGGCATCCAGCCTTGCCACTACTTCGCCGGATGGCAGCGTTGACATAAGACCGGCACAATCCAGGGGAAGCACAATGACCTTATCATAATATACGGCGGCCATACCACCTCCGGCCCGGATTACGGCATCGATTGCGGCGAGAATCTCATCGTCACCCGCGCCGGTTGCGATGATATTATGGGCATCGTGGGAAACGCTTGCGGCTATTGCACCCTGCGTAAAACCAAAACCGTGGACAATTCCAGTACCGTTCTGCTTTTTACCGTAACGATTGCATACGACAACCTTGAGAAGGTCACGCGTGCGGTCGGGAAGCGCCGATGCATCGATATCAAATTCCATTGCCTTTGTAATGATCTGGCCGGGTACAATCCCGATAACCCGGGCAGTCCCGGACCCGTTCAGCCGTATTTGTTCCCGGGGTGGCGTAACACACTGCACGGTGGCTGGCAGGGCAAGGCGAGATTTTGACGGAATATATCCAGCAGAAGGTTTCCCAAAGAAAATTGTCTCTTTTACCGTAAACGAGAACGGGTCATCGACAATACAGAAATCCGCCCGCCGGCCGGGGGCCAGTGCCCCGCGGTCATGAAGACCGAACCTTTCTGCGGGCGAAAGAGTCGCCATCCTGATGGCGAGTTCCGGTTCGAGCCCGAGAGCAACAGCCTGCCGTATGCACCGGTCGATATGGCCATTTTGTGCGAGAAGATCCGCATGACAGTCATCTGTTGCAAAACAGCAACGGGCCACATTTTCCGGCCTGACCATGGGGATGAGTTCTGCGATATTTTTCTCGGTCGATCCCTCCCGGATAAAGACATACATCCCACGACGAAGTTTTTCTTCCGCCTCTTCTCTTGTCGTACACTCATGGTCGCTCTGGAGCCCGGCAAGGACATACCCGTTCAGGTCCATACCTGTAAGGAGCGGCGCATGGCCGTCACGGAGAGGAAATAGCCCGAGTTTTTCCTGGATCTGGGGATCTCCCGCAAGCACACCCGGAACGTTCATCATCTCGCCAAGACCGAGGACACCTTCACGCCCGTAAAACCCGGCAAGGGATTTTGCATCAAGCACAGCCCCTCCGGTGTCCATGGGAGTTGCCGGTACGCATGACGGCACCATGTACTGGATATCAACCGGCAAACCGCGGCGTGCGGCCAGCATATATTCAATTCCTGCCACGCCGGAAACGTTTGCAATCTCATGGGGATCAGCAATAACCGTTGTTGTGCCATGAGCCGCTGCCAGCCGTGCATATTCCTGAGGGACAAGAAGAGAGCTCTCAATATGTACATGGGCATCGATAAGGCCTGGGACAAGGTACGCTCCGTCAAGATCCTGTTCACACAGACCACGGTACGATCGTCCGATCCCGACAATAATTCCGGATTTAACCGCAAGATCATTGTGTTCCCAGGAACAGGAAAATGCATCAAAGATCTCTGCGTTCCGGTACACGATCTCTGCCGGTTCAGTACCTCGTGCTGCCGGTATAAGGCCTGCCCGGGAAAGTGACATTATAGCACCGTAATATCACGGATAACCGCAGTCTCCCGTTTTTCATTTATCGTCAGGTACACGTATACTTTGTACTTGCCGGGATCAAGATGAACAGGGATTGTGACAGTATTTTCATTCCTTGCAAGCGTGACCGTTGTCCCGGTTGTCAACAGTTCGTGCTGCTCGAATTCATTTATTGTATAGACCCGTACCTGGATTCCGATGTCAACCGGATCACCGGGATTATTGATAGTAACTATCATTTTGCCGGCATTATACGCGACATCGCCAATCGGCAGCGTTGTACAACCAGCTGTCAAAAGAAGCAGGACAAGGATACCTCCAAAAAGCAGGTACAAACGACAGGTCATACTTTTGTTGTCGGACTGTATCCATAAAAATCTATACCCAATCAGATGGCGTGTTTTTATAGCAGACTTTCTACCCGGATACAATGCATCTCCTCTTTTTATAGCGCTCCTGGAAACTGCCTCCATAAAACGAGGGTTACGATTTTTTTATGGTGTAATAAGTCACTATTATGTAATGCTTGGCAAAAACCTGGCAAAAGAGCAGTTCCTTTCAAAAATTACAGGCATTCCGACAGATTCTTACCGGGCAACTTTCGGAAACACCTAATAAAAAACTCCATATTACTGGAAATTAATAAAAAATCTGATAAAACACCTGTTGATTCAAAAAGTAAACATATTAAATACGAACTTCAAAGAGTTCAACAAGGTGATAGCATTACAACCATCACGTTCTCTCACCATAAAGGCGGAACCGGAAAAACAACTTCCTGCCTGAATGTCGCCGGCTTTTGTACGCTTGCGGGAAAAAAAGTGCTGGTTGTTGACTGCGACCCCCAGGCCAATGCAACGGCCGGTCTTGGCATAAATCCGGAATCCGTACAGAAGAACATGTATGATGTTTTCATGAGCCGGATTGAGGGTTTTCCCCAGGTTAATATAACAGATATCATCCAAAAAACAGAATCCGGAATTGATCTTGCACCGTCAAGCCTGGACCTTGTCGGGGCTGAACCTTATCTCTATGGAATTTCTTCGCGGGCGGAAGTGCTGCGGGACGCATTACTCCCCATAAAGGAAAAATACGATTTTATCCTCATCGACACACCGCCAAGCATGGGACAGTTTGTGATTAACGGCCTTTTTGCGGCTGATCATATTATTGTCACACTTGATTCCGGATCATTTGCCCTCAATGGGATAGGACCGCTTTTTACCATTTTTGATGATATGAAACAGGATCTGGGTAAAAATCTCTATGCGGATATGGCCATTGTCTCACGCTGGGGTGAAGGCAAAGAGACAGAGTTTTCGGTTCCGGACGACGGTCCGAAGACTGATCTGATAAGCAGGATCCGGTCTCTCTTTATCCCGCAGCATGTTCCCACCGAAGAAGAAATTTTAGCGAGAAAAGAACGTGAAAAGGAGCATGAACGCCTCGAATTAATGCTCTTATCAGTCAGGAAAAAGTTCCCGGTAGTATACACAATACCTTACTCTCCTGAAATTTATGAGGCCCAGAAAAGGGGTATGCCAATCTCGCATGTTGCTCCTGATGGCAGTGCCGCTAGTGCTTACAAAAAAATTGCTGACGAAGTGATGACATGGAAATAAAAGAAATTGAAATCGTGCTTGATCAGGTTAACAATGGTGATTTCTCCAAACGCATTGACGAACGACAACTTGAACAGGATCTCATACCCATAGCCCGGCGGATAAACAAAGTCATTGATCAGCTTGTTGAAGCTGCGGATACAAAACGCAGATCCGACGTAATGATCCAGAACAACCCGCTCGCCATCGCGGTGCTACGCAAAGATAAAAGCAGGATCTCTATCAACAAGCAGTACGAGATTGCATGGCGTGGTTCAAACGAAGAACTGATGAGAAAGAAACTCTACGATTTTGATATCACGGTTCTTTCAGGAGAACATTTCTACGCCTGTTTTGAAACAAAAAAACTCGCTGTCACCGAAGCGCTTGTAAAATGGCCGGATGGCGTACAGAAATATCTTACTCTCTATGCGATCCCGATCCTTGACCAGAAAGGCGAGATTGATGGCGCTTTTTACGTCTGGGTTGATTACACTGATGCCCATAAAAAAATGGAAGAGGTAAAACAACTGGAGTATCGTGTCGATACGATGATCGCAAACAACCCGCTCGCCATCGCGGTGCTCCGTAAAGATAAAAGCAGGATCTCTATCAACAAGCAGTACGAGATTGCATGGCGTGGTTCAAACGAAGAACTGATGAGAAAGAAACTCTACGATTTCGATATCACGGTTCTTTCAGGAGAACATTTCTACGCCTGTTTTGAAACAAAAAAACTCGCTGTCACCGAGGCGCTGGTCAAATGGCCGGATGGCGTACAGAAATATCTTACTCTCAATGCAATCCCGATCCTTGACCAGAAGGGCGAGATTGATGGCGCATTTTACGTCTGGGTTGATTATACAGATTCCCACAAGAAGATGGATGAAATCCAGAAACTCATGGATTACACCAAGCAAAAAGAGCAGGCATTACGTGAGAGTGCAGATATACTTGAGACCGGACTTTCGCGGATGGCTGGCGGGGACCTGACATTTACAGCAGAAATCAACGAGAACGACCCGCTTGTAGCCTTAAAGAAAGACTATAATAAAGCGACAGCCTCCATAAAATCCGTAATCGAACAGATCTCACAGTCTTCTCACCAGCTTGACCTCACCACCGCAGAGACCACCAAGAGTACGCAGGAGATATCCAAATCCACCGAGCAGGTTGCGATTGCCACACAGGAATCTGCCGAAGGGACAAAAAAGCAGCTTGAAGAGATGGAAAAAGTCAGTAAAGACGTTTCTGACCTGTCTTCATCCATCGAAGAGATCGCAAGCACGACGCACGACCTCATGACCCATGCGCAAAAGGCAGCAACGGATGGTAACCAGGCCGCAGATCTCGGAAAGACTGCGACAGCAAAGATGAAAGCCGTAGAGAAGATCTCGGCCGACAGTGTCGCTGAAATCACGGCATTAAATGACCGGATGAAAGAGATTTCAAAGATCGTCAAGTTGATTGCAGATATTTCCAGCCAGACCAACCTGCTTGCGTTAAATGCCGCAATCGAGGCGGCAAGAGCTGGAGAACACGGACGCGGGTTTGCGGTTGTTGCCGGCGAAGTACGCAACCTTGCCGGAGAATCCAAGAGTGCCACGGGCAGCATTGAGAATCTGATTGGGTCTATCCAGAGTACAAGCGAAAAGACCGCAGCTGCGATCAACAACTCCCATCAGGAGATCCAGACGGGTATCGAAAGCGTTAACCAGACAATTGATGTGCTCAACCGGATCATATCTGAATCAAACATTGTTGCCCAGGGAGTGACTGAAATTACAAAAGCCACCGAAGCGCAGGCTGAGGCGACTAACAGGGTTGTGCAGGGAATGGAGCAGACCAACTCCCTTTCGCGCGAAACACGGCAGCGCATGGAAGATATGGCTGCACTTGCGGAACAGACCAGTGCATCGACTGAAGAGATTGCAAGTGCGTCATCAGAGCTTTCAATGATGGCAAAACAATTGAAATCTGCAACCGATAAATTCAAACTGAGGTGAACGATGGCCGAAACAATAGATGTAGTGGAGTTTGAACTCGGCGGGGAAAGGTATGCCCTGGACATTCACCTTGCCCGTGAAATCGTGGAGATGATCCCGATTACTCCCATTCCCCGGGCCCCGCCTTTTATCTCCGGCGTTATCAACCTGAGGGGTGAGATCACAAATATCATGAACCTTAATACCCTTCTTGGACTTTCCGATGAGAAAATTCGTGAGAACCAGAAGATCATTGTTCTTGTTCCTGAAGCGGCAAAAGGAAACAATGTCGGGATTATTGTCGATGATGTTTCAAGCGTCCGCCAGGTGCCCAAATCAGATATTGAGAGCATAGGTGCCGGGATGTCTTCTGATTTCTCACAGTTCGTCAAGGGTATTATCAAACTCTCGTATGATGATACCGGGGAAAAGAAAAAAGATCTCGTTATATGGCTCGATATGGAAAAAGTGCTTGCTGATCTGGGCAATCGCCAGAAAGGAACCGTTCAAAGCGATATAACGCCTGAGGCATAATAAAAAATTAGAGCGTAGGAACGGAGCGTGGGATATTATGACTGAACAACGACCGGGACGGAAAGCGTTATTTGTCGGAGCTCCTCCAGCGGCAGCCCGAAGCTCTCCGGAGGATATTGCGCAGCATGTAAGAGAATTGAATGAAGAACTTGCCCTTGCGCTCAAAGGGGCTGCGGCAAATAAAGCAGTGAAACCCCTTGAACCCTCACATTTTGGAAGCGAGTATGCGACGCTTGTGGACTCTGTGAATACCGCTCTCCATATGATGGAGACGCATGTGGAAGCAGCGATTGCACCATCCGTTCCGGTGTCAACAGATGCTGATGAGTGCGTCAAAAAAATCGAAGTCCTCAACCGGCAGATCGAGTTCATGGAGAAGAACAACCCGGTACCCACGCTGGTTGCCACGCCTTCATTTGACATTGTCAATGCAAACGATGCTTTCCTTAAAATGAGTGGAATTCCAGGGAGCGAGATCGCAAAGACCAGTCTTTTGTCGTTTACCATCACTGCACGTTCTGGTGAAGGGGCTGACAGAGCTCTTGAAAAAAAGCAGTACACTGTCGGAAAAATTACCGTAACGTTCCCTTCGGGCGTGCATACACTGGAGCAATGTTCTATCCCGGTACTTGACGGCTCAGGCAATGTCAGTTCGCTTGTCATACTTTATGACGATATTTCCGCACGACAGAAAAGGGACGAAGAACTGGAACTCTTCAGGGTACGGTCTGAGACCATCGTCCAGCAGAACCCCATGCCAATCGTGCTTGTCGATGCAGGTTTTAAAATCCAGGTAGCAAATGACGCTTATGTCGCGCTCTCCGGGATTGAAAAAAGCCGGCTGCTCACGATGTCGCTCCGTGATTTTAAGGTCCTTGAGCAGACCGGAACAGGTTTAAGACACGTCATCGAAACAAAGACCCGCTCCGAGGGAGAAGTAGTCGTGGACTTCCCAAAAGGGATCCGCCGGCTCCAGCAGTATGGCATTCCTCTCAACGGCCACAAGGGTGCGATCCAGAATATCCTTGTCGTTTACAACGATGTGACGCAGGAACGAACGGAGATGGACAAAGTCGTTGCTGCACAAAGAATCTCCGACATGATAGTCCGTCAGAACCCCATGCCTATCCTGATGACCGACCGCTCCTTTATCGTCATATCGGCAAACCCTGCCTACACCCAGATGAGCGGGTATTCCCAGGATAAAATTGTCGGCATGAACCTGAGGGGGATAAAAGTCCGCGAACAGAAAGGCGAGGGCGCAAAGGTTGCAATTGAAACCCGGCGCCGTGCTTTTGGGGTGGTCACCGTAGATCTCCCAAGCGGCACCCATATTCTTGAACAGTACGTCATCCCAATACTGGAAAGCAAAAACGAGATAGAAAAACTTCTCATCGTGTATAACGACGTAACTGAACGGCATGCCGCTGAACAGGAACTTGCAAAGAAGATGGATCAGGCAACTGAATTCAGGAAACGTTCCGATACCATCGTCCAGCAGAACCCCATGCCCATCATGCTCATGGATCCCGCTTTTAATATCCTTCTTGCAAACGAGGCGTATTTAAATCTCACCGGCCTTGCAAAGGAAAAAGTGCTTGGCATGAATGCCCGGGATTTTAAAATCATATCACAGACCGGGGAAGGCTTAAAGAAAGTGCTTACGGAAAAGAAACGGAGTTTCGGGGAGGTCACAATCGAGTTCCCCAAAGGCGTCCGCATTCTCGACCAGCATGGCATTCCAATGCTTGACGCACAGCAGAATATCTCTACGATCATGTGCGTTTATGTCGATGTGACCGCAAGGCGCGAACAGGAAAAACAAATCCGGGTGATGATGAACGACGCAAAAGCCGGCGCTGAGTTGTTGTCGGCAAGCGCAACAGAACTTCAGACCGGCCTTGAAAAAATCGCTGGCGGGGATCTCACGTACCAACTCAGCATCGATGACGCAGATCCACTTATTCGCCTCAAAAAAGATTACAATACATCGGTCATCGCAATTCGGAACGTTATTTTTGAGCTCATGCAGACCATCCGGAAACTGGACGTGACCGTTCAGGATACGATCAAGAGCTCCGGGGAGATTGCAAAGGCAACTGAACAGGTTGCCACTTCTGCGCAAAAAGCGACGGATAATGCAAAAATCCAGCTTAGCGGAGTTGAGAAAATATCCGGTGATATATCGGATATTTCAGCATCCATTGAAGAGATTGCAAGCACATCTCACGACCTGATGACACACGCCGAGAAAGCGGCACATGAAGGGGTCCGTGCTGCCGGTGTCGGCAAAACAGCGACCGATAAGATGCAGGCTGTTGAAAAGATCTCCCAGCAGAGTGTTAACGATATTACAGCCTTAAACGACCAGATGCGCCAGATTTCGAAGATTGTCAACGTGATAACTGACATTGCAAACCAGACCAACCTGCTTGCGTTAAATGCCGCAATCGAAGCGGCCAGGGCAGGAGAACATGGGCGAGGGTTTGCGGTTGTTGCCGGCGAAGTAAAGAACCTGGCAGGGGAGTCTAAGAAAGCCAGCAACCAGATCGAGACCCTCATCAAATCGATCCAGGCAAAAAGTGAGGTCACCGCTTCTTCCATCCAAAACTCATTTAACGAAATCAAGGGTGGCATTGACAGCGTGAACCTGACCGTCGAGTCGCTGAACCGGATTATTTCAGAAGCAAATGTTGTTTCAAACGGCGTGAAGGAAATCACAAAAGCGACCGAGAACCAGGCAAAGGCCACATCCGGGCTCATGTCCGGTATTGAATCCGTCAAGTCAGCTACAGATGGCAACCAGAAACGGATGGAAGACATGGCGGCCCTCGCAGAAGAGACCAGTGCATCGACAGAAGAGATCGCAAGTGCCTCCGCAGAACTATCATCGATGGCAGAGCGCTGCCGTGCGATGATGGAAAAATTTCATACATGAAACAAGCGAGATATAACCTGCAACCGGGAAAGAGCGTTAAACAAAAATTTTCCCATTTAATCAAATCTGACAGCGTTTCCAGAAAAGAAATGTGATATTCCATGATAACACCAAAAGAAGACGATTTTTCAGCACTGAAACGGTATATAGAACAGACTATCAAAATCCAGTGTTCGAATTACAAAGAAGATTACATCAAGAGGCGCCTGCTTTCACGTATGCGCTCAACAAATACGACAACATACGAAGAGTATCTCGGATACCTTCACCAGCACCCGGCGGAACTTGAGCCCTTAAAAAATGCGCTCACAATCAACGTGACTGAATTTTTCCGGGATGCCGATGTTTATGATCATCTCCGAAAAGAGGTGTTACCCGCACTTTTCCAGGGCAGAAAAACAATCCGCATCTGGTGTGCCGGCTGCTCTACTGGGGAGGAACCGTATTCGATTGCCATGATCCTTAATGAAATCCTCGCCACGGACAAGACGCTGTCCGGCCAGATCTTTGCCACCGATATCGATGAAGTTGTCTTAAAAAAAGCAAAAGATGGGATCTACCCGGAGAAATCGGTAGCCAAACTTACACCTGCCCAGATCCACCGGCATTTTACGAAACTGCCGGATGGAAATTACCAGGTAAAACCACACCTGCAGGAACTGATCCGGTTCCGCCCTCATGATCTCATGAGCGGTCAGCCGGTCTCACGGTTCCTGGATATGATCAGCTGCCGGAACGTGACCATTTACTTTACCGAGAAACAAAAAGACGAACTCGCGCGGATGTTCCATTCGGCACTTGTGCCCGGCGGGTATTATGTGATGGGGAAGACCGAATATCTCGGCCGCGAAGTTGAAGGTCTCTTTACTCCTGTCAATTCCATCCAGAAAATCTATACAAGAAAAGACTGATTGCAAATTTTTTTTAATTAATGCTGCGGGCGGTCGTCATGATCGCCCATAGCAGTTTTGCCGATACATTTTGTCAGTTCAGACTGGAGTTCTTTCCGGGAGGCCTGTTTTTTTATCCAGGAATAGACTATAGCAAAGTTGACACCGATAACAAGGATGACAAGCATCAGGCTTACCCAAAGCATCGTTCCTTTCATGGTTAAAAATGCAGCCCAAAGGAGGACAACGAAGGACAGGAGATAAAAAATCACCCATGTCCTGATACCGGGAACTTCCATACCATCCATTTGCTTCACAGGGATACTAAAGTATTGCCATTCCGGTGCATACACCTCAATCCTAAAATAAAAAATCTGTATTAATGTCAATTATCACGCACAATTTTATTTTAAAAAATGCGTGTTTCCGTGGGAATATCATGCGGTGCAGGATATTCCGGGCAGATTTAATACCGTCAGGAGATCACCTGCCATAAAAAGCATTTTTGGCATATAGCAGCATAAAACCTCACGGTTTTTATATGCACCACACCAGAATTATGTGTGGATAAAGGGGATATCTATACACTAATTGGCGGTTTTGTGGTTATTGTAATAGTTGCCATAATTGCAAATCCCGGCTCACTGTCAGGTATTCCATCACTATCGTTTTCACAAACCACACCTGCCATCCAGACTATGGAAACCCCGGCAGATCAGGTAACGGCCGTAACAGTGTTGCCGACAAAAATTCCTGAAGTAAACCTGACACCCAGACCGCCGGGCCAACCGTACCGGATATTCTATACGAGCAACCCGTTCAAGTATCCCGTAGTTCACCTGCCCGAGCATATGGAGACCTTCGGTGCATCGGATATTCCCCTGCGTGAAGGAGAAAATGTCCCCTTTGCTTATATCGAGGAGCCACGAGGGGGTCTTACACAGCCTTTTTCGGTTCCTTATGATGTATGGGTGTTAAATATCAGCGTAAAAGCTGAACGCCAGCCGCAGTACGCAATGTTCCGTATGGTAGTCTGTGACGCAAAAGGAAGTATCATCAAAGGCGCAGAGATCCAGTATCCCGGATCCATGTATAAGGTTATCAGGACACCGGGTAAGGATTTGTACATGATTATAAGTACATCATCTGTCGATTCGTTCCGGATCACCCTTGAGACGCCATTGAAGTCTTATGAAAAAGTACAGCAGGGCAGGTAAGTATACCGATAAAGTCACGACAGGCCAAACAAAAAAACGTGATTTACAACAGGATGGATAACTGGATGCCAGGATAAAATCCTGCACCCGGTTATTTACTCACACTTTTTCAACCGTCACCCGGACACGGTCTCCGGCTTTGAACTGGTGACCTTTTGGTATGTCGATGTTGAACCAGAGGACACCGGGATTGTCCTGCGTCGGGTCCTGTGACATCAGGCAGTCTTTTTGCTCATTGATGTCAGCGACAAAATCAATGGACGATTCAAACTCAAGTTTTTCCATACTAATAAAAGGAGGTGATGATTAAAAAATTCAGAGGGCACGGGGCGTGACCATCCACGTCGTGCTGTTCGAATAACTCCACCGGATAATGGACAACTCCTTGCACATCTCGGCAAGGATCGCCATGTTGGTTCCCACTTCCTTTGGGGACAACCCAAGATCCTTTGCGATGTATTTGGACTTGAAGTAGTGTTTACCCTTTGTTATCCCTGAGGTTAGATAGGAAACAATTTTGTGCTGGGTTTCGTTGTACTTTTCGCGAATATTTTTGCTTGTTGACATGTTTCGCCTCAGCGTTAGGAATTCATATAGAATAACATCTATATATATTTGTTGGACGATGTTGTTTCAATTTATCCATTTTTTTGACAACTTTTCGGCAAATCCGACCAGAAACAATTTAATTTGTCTTTATTTTGGCTGAATTTTCCGGGACGGATTCTTTATTAATTCCTTATTCCCGGCCGGATTTCTTCCCAATAAGAACAAAAAAAATTGTACCTTATTGCTGAACAGATGCTTCGCTAATCTTTTTGATAAGGGCCTCAAGCACGACATCACGCATGCCTTCAACAAACTTGATACTGCCGACCACAAGGTGCCCGCCACCGGAAATTCCGCCACCGGGTACCTCATTATGCAATTCGCGGACCATACGCGGGATGTTCATGTGAACGCCCCGGGACCGCAATACACCAAAGTCCGGGCCAAAGCCAATTGTTACAACCGGCTTTCCTTCATTTTGTTTGCAGAGCCGGTCATGCACCTCACCAGAAGTCTTGCCGGGCGGCGGGAACGTGAACTTGTGGGCATGAATCTCGACATCGATCAGGAACAGGTGTGCGCCATTGGGGAGGGTTCTTGAAACGACATGCGGCATGCAGGCGCTCATCTGGTCCTCAATCATTGTGTTTGCCCCTTCAACAAGCAGGTTGACCAGTTTTGTGTGGCGCTCTTTGTTGCCGACAAGGTTGAGCACATCCTTGACGATCTCCCTCCCGTCATTGAACCGGAGCCAGAACTGCTCGTAATCAAGCGCGAGCGCGATATCCTTGCATGCCTGTTCGGAATACTGGTCACGTACAAGATCCAGGTAGAGAGCACGCTCGGGCGCTTCGCTCCTGTCGCCGACACCGGCAATTGCCGGGAGATGTTTTATGTGCTGCTCAACGGAGGGATTGATCAAACGTGCGACTTCAGTGCCGAGCATGCCGGCCGTTACGCCGAAGTCCCCGCCTACATGATAGGGGTTGACATGCCCGATCAGGTACTTGTCGATAGTCGCATCCGGGTGGTGGTGGTCGATAACAACAAACGGTATATCATACACGCTTGCGATCTTGTAAGACGGTTCGTCCTCTTCGGTCGAGCCGTTGTCGGTAAGGATGACAAGCGGCATTTTCTGGCCGAACCGGACATGGTCCTTGAGCGCAAAGTCCAGATCCCGGGTGATATCCTCAATCTCGTAGAATGGCGCTTTTGACGGGGCACGCTTGAAAAGGAAGTAATCGGCGTCGAAGTCCCCTCCCGATTCGCGGATAAGCGAGACGACTGCCTGTTCGATTGCAACAGCTGAACAGATACCGTCAGCATCCGCATGGTGCCGGAGGATGATCGGCTGCGCAGTAAAGACCGCTTTTCTGATGATCTTTGCCACCTTGCGCATCTCGGGCATCAGGGCGTCGAGCACCTCGCTTTTCACCAGGGGTTTTATTTGTTCAGGTTCGGCCCGGGCATCAAGCGCTTGTTCAATCCGTGTCCTTACCGCAACCTCAGCATCACCGGAAAGCGCTGATATCGCATCCGATTCGATCTGGAGCTGGTTGTTGCGCATCATGACCTCGCCGATGACCTTAACGATCATGTTAAGCTCGATCTCCGGGTATGCCCGGACACCGGCTTCAACAAAAGCGGCGACGTTCTGGGTGCCTGATTCATCGACAATGGTAAAGATCGTGGGTCCGCTTGTCTGCTTGATCTGGGCAACCTCACCTTCGACTGCCACGCTCTTTCCAAGTTTAGTGGGAAGATCTGCAATCCTCACGGTTGTCGACATGCGCTCAACCTGCTGGACCTGGTAGATCTTGATTAGCTGTTCTTCAAGATCGATGTTGCCGTTGGGCCGGATCTGCCGGACCCGGACAAGGACACTGTCTTTTTCCTTGTGTTCGGCTTTCATGCTGGTCTTGTGCACAAGTCCCTTGATCCGGTCGTTGAGCTGGACAAACATCCCGAATGTCGCAAAACCCTGGACTTTTCCAAGATAGATTTTTCCTTCTTCGACATCGGACAGGTCGCAGCCGGCGGCCAGCCGATAGACGATTATATCATCATCAGTCTGCATCTTTTCTCTCCACACGCAAGCGAAACGAAACGATATAGGTTCGTGATTATTTTTTCTTATATTTGGTATCGTTCAACGTTCTCAGGCACGCGGCAGTGCTGCGTGTACCATGAATGGTTGTCGTGAGGTTATTTTAGTTGTGATGCAGTCAGGTGAGGGCTGATAACCAGTTTGAATTTTAATTTTCACCAGATGAGCCGCTCTTTTATTTCGGATTCTTCAGTTAGTGACCCAGACGTTTCTGGGAATTTCAATGCCCGACCGTTCGTTCATGATTGTGTTTCGGGAATATCGTGGGAGCTGTCGCCCCCACACCCCCACGAGCGAGGAGTGCCGCCGCACCAAAAAGGAACGCCCCCGTGGCGGATCAGGTAAGGGATCCGGATGGGCACGTACGCCCGACGAGATCAAACAGGGCTCAATTTGCGCGTTTTTTGAGACCTCCCCCGGTAAAAAAGATTGTCATATTCACGTTTTTTCGGCCTTTCCGGGTACCGGATGGGTAAAAGCATAAGTCAAAATTATCCTCGATTTCCGGGCCGTTATTGGCCATTCTTTGACATCGAAACAGGGCGAATTTTGACAAATGGGACGATTTAAATGCTTATTTTCCACGCGAACTGAAAAGAAGCATTTTACTGGCGCTTCCATGAGGGGCCAGAACAGGAAACGGATAATCAGGGCTCAATACGGGCCCGGATTAGTGCAGACCGGATTCAGGTCAGGAGGGGTGTCGGATCCCTAGCTTCAGGGAGAGTGTCTGTAACCTCTGGCGAGATGTCAACGTGGTACGGGAATTGGAATTTTTTTTGTTGAATAATCTGATCAAGATCCAATCCTCATACTTTTCATTCTTAATAAGGTGGAGATTGTTGATTGATTTTTCACTTCTGATGTATTTACATATCAACCGCAAATGCATTAGCATCCATAATCATATTATGCGAATCAAATTGTCTACGGAACCCCACGCCGACAAAGGACGGGCGGAGCAGTGCCACCCGTCCGACTCGGTGGGGGGATTGGGGGGCGTGGACTCGCAATACTGTTGAGATGATTATCCCGGTCAGTCCCGGTACCCGATTTCAAGCATGAACCGGTCCTCAGGCACAATGACAGTCCCTGAAAATGCCGCCTTTGCTTCACCTGCATGGTTTGTCGTATCAGTATACCGGGAACTGATATGGGTAAGCGCGAGAATCCTTGCATTCACTGCCGTTGCAGCCTGTCCGGCCTGAGAAGCGGTCGCGTGATAGAACTCTGCAGCGCGTTTTATCTCGCTGTCATCATATGTGGCATCGTGGATGAGAAGATCTGCATCCTTCCCATAGTGCAAAAGCGCCGGGACCACAGGTCGCGTATCACCGGTATACACAATCTTCCGGCCCGGTCGCGCTGCACCCATGACGTCCGTTGGCACGATCTCTTTTTCGGCACCGTCTTTTGTCACCCGTATCGTCTCACCGCGCTGGAGCCGGCCAAAGAGCGGGCCGGGTGGGACGCCGAGTTCAATTGCACGTTCACGGTCGAACCTGCCCGGGCGCGGGTCTTCTTCAAGCACATACCCAAGCGCCGGCATGCCGTGGCTGACCGCAAAACCGGTCACCGTGTAGCCATCAAAACGCACCCATGACCCGTCGGAAAGTTCGACTGAATCAAGGGAAAATTTCAGGTTGAAGCGGCTGACTTTTTTTATGGTCTCGACAAACTCGTGGACCCATTCCGGGCCGTAAATGGTGAGCGGTTCGGTGCGGCCGTTAAACGACATCGTCTGCACAAGCCCGAAGATCCCAAGAAAGTGATCGGCATGCCAGTGCGTCACGAAAATCGCGTCAACAGTAAACCCGCACCGGGCCCGCATCATCTGCTGCTGTGCCCCTTCCCCGCAGTCAAAGAGTATCGTATCGTTCCCGCGCCGGACCATGATGCATGAAGGGTTGCGCATTGGTGTCGGGAGTGCCCCGGCCGTCCCGAGGAAATAGACCTGAAGGGTTTCGCCGCTCATACAAACACCTTTGAAAAGACTGCAAGGCTCTTTTTTGCTTCCACAACAGAACGACCTTCGACAACAATAATTCCCCTGTACCGGGCGGCAATCGTTTTTCCGACCGTCTTCCAGTCAATAGTGCCGTCACCGAGCGGGAGGTGTTCGTCAGAAACACCGTGGTTGTCATGGATATGGACATGGTCTGCGTCCCCGACTCTGGACAGGAACTCCGGGACTTTCCCAAGCGTGTTTGCGTGCCCGAAATCAAACGTAAGGCCGATGCCCTCAATTCCGTCAACCATTCCCATAAGTTCCCCGGCGTCCCTGCAAAGGAACTCTTTCTGGCTGATCATGTTCTCAAGACAGGCAAGCACCGAGTGTTCCACCGCACACTTACCTATCTGGCGCAGGGCTTCTTTCTGGAGTTCCCAGACCTTCTGCGGCAGGAGTTTTCCGGCAGGTGAGAGGTACCCGGGATGAATAGTAACACGGTCGGTAATTTCTGATGCGTATGTTATACAGGATTCGATCTGCCGGATAGATTCACGCCAGATGGGATCATTGAGTGTAGCGAGGTTGAGATCGCCATACGGTGCATGCACTGAAATGCCAAGTTGCGTGCTCGCGATCACTTCTTTTATTTTTTTCAGGTTCTCCGGTTTTTCCAGCCGGTAGTTGCCGTCAGCGACAATTTCCCAGCCGGCATACCCGGCTTCTTTGATGCCGTATACCCAGTTTATGTCATCCCAGACTTTTGACGATGATGAGAAATACGGCCGGATATTCATGCATCACACTCCATCCGCTTGATCAGTTCCGTGACACACGCGGTAAAGTCCTCAAGGCTGCCATCGTTATTGATTGTAATATCTGCCATTTTCAGGGCGTTTGCAAGACCCCAGCTCATTTCACGCTCATCCCGTGTCCGTAGTCCTTCTGCCGATCCGTTGTCATCGCTGCGCTTTCTTAAAGAGAGGCGTTCCAGCCGCTTTTCAAACGATGTTTCGATAGCAATGAGGCGGAATCCCGGGAAACTCTGCCGGAAGACCCGGACTTCTGCATCGCCCCGTATGCCATCGACAAGGACGAGCGGTGCGATCTTTTCATTTATCGCATCGACACAGAGGTTTGCAATTGCGTCCATGCCCCGTTCGGCCCGGAGCCGGTTTGCCGTTGACCCAAGGTTTTCATCGGTTGGCGGGAGGCCGGCTTTTTTTACTTCGTTTCGTATTACATCGCCCATGACAACGACAGGGATGCCAAGGCTCTCTGCTATCTTTGAAAATTCTCCTTTACCGCTTGCGGGAAGCCCGACGACACCGATCACTTTCATAGACGATTTCACCACCTTCACGCGTCCGGATGAACACCCTGCGGGTCAGCCCGTCTGCGATTTTTTTGAGTTCGTTTTCCTGGAGGGGAGGGACGCTTTCTGTTACACCCTGCTGGAGGACAAGGTCCACATCGCCGATTTCGGACGCGATAACAGGCACCTCGTCATCGTAGCCACGGAAGAGCGTGACAACAACCTGGAATTCCGGCAGCGCCCCGCTGTTATGCGCTTCGGTGCAGACAGCAAGGGAGCGCTGCACATTGTTTACATAATTTCCCCCAAAGAGGTTATTATACCGCGCCCACCGGGCCTTGATGTCAAGTGCTACGCGGTCGATCAGCCGCTCTTTTATGAGGGCCTCAAGAGTCCCCGGGAAAACCCCGTTTGTCTGGACCCCGGTTGCAAGCCCGAGTTTTCGTGCCGCGCGGGCAAGCGCGACAAGCGCATCTTTCTGCATGGTGGGCTCACCGCCGGAGAAGATTACGCCGCTTACCGCAAGTCCCGAACTTTTGATAAGTTCAACAACTTCATCGATCTCACGGAAATCTTCTCCCGAAAGGATCGCGGCGTTCTGGCAGTAGGCGCAGCGGACCGGGCAACCCCGGAAAAAGACCGTGCAGACAGCCCTGCCCCGCCAGTCAACTGTCGAGAGCGGGACAAAGCCGCCGAAATTTATCTTTATAGCATCACCGTAAGGGATCATTTTATTGACCGGATTATTTAGTGTTCGTGGTGTCAGGTCCGTGTCCCGGATACCGGCTGAACCATGCGATCAGATACGCGAATTATCTCTTTTTCCGTAATTATCATGTCCATCCGTATATCAGTCGGTTCGCCGGGCACTTCCGGTATCTCCTGGCAGGCATAGGCAATCCCGATTTTTACCATTGACGGATTCGCGGCAAGGAACCGGTCATAATACCCGGCCCCGTATCCCAGCCGGTTTCCCGCCCGGTCAAACGCGAGAAGAGGAATGATGGCGACTTTTACATCGCGGGCTTGTGCCGGGATTTCGTGGCCGACTGGTTCAGGGACATGAAACGTGCTGTCGACAAGCATGGCCGGATCTTCAAGATATGAAAGCCGGAGGCTCACGGTTTCACGTTCGATAATCGGCACGATCACCCGGGTTTCCCGTGCGAGAAGGTCCGTGATGAGCGTTCCGGTATTTACTTCCGGGACTTTGGAGACATAGACCATGACCGGATTGCTGCCATCAAGAATTCCGGAAAGTGTCGAGCAGATACGTTTGCTTTTCTCCTCAATTTCCGAGGGTAAAAGAGCGTTCCGGCGTGCCTTTACCTCATCCCGGATTTCCTTTTTTCCCCATATCATCGGGATTTCCTGCCGGGTTTTCTTGTGTTCCCCGAGACCCCGGGTCTCTTTGTTGCCTCTTCTTTTTTCTCTTCGGGAAACGCATCGCACAACTGGCGGAGGGCGGATGCGAGTACCTTTGTCTTTCCGATTGTGCCGGCAATCATGACCGTATCAAAAATTTCATCCCGGGTCGCGCCCTCTTTTACTGCCGCTTTCATGTGGACTCTCATGCAGTTATCCGCACCCGCACCTGCCGCTGCGGCAATGGCTACAAGCTCGGCAGTCTTTGGGGAGAGGTGTTCCGGGCGGCAGATCCGGTAATCGGCAAGCGCTGAAAGTGCAAAAGTCCCTGCACGTTCCCGCATGACCGGGAAAATAAACGGCAGCACCCCGAGCATCTTTTCAGTATCGTCAAGTACATCGTCGCTTATCGCATCGGCATTTAAAAGGAATTCATCGACAATTTTCTGGTTTTTCTTTTTCATCCGATCACACCGAAAAATACAATCCTGTGAGGTACTTTTGGTCACCGGGCTATAAATGGAAAATGATATGCCCGGCATACGCATCTGTAACATCGGTAAACCCGCATGGGGAGAATTTCCGGATGGGAGAACAGGGAAATTTTTTTACCGGACATACCACGGGCACCATCCGGTCATTCATGAGAAAATCTTTCAGAAATTACACCCGGTACTAAAAAAATATTAGAATTTGAAATAACGGTTTACAATCTTGATTGCGCAGTAGTCACCGCACATCGTGCAGCCATCGGTATCGGCAGGCATCCGTTCCGCCCGGATCTGCTTTGCGCGGGCCGGGTTCATGGCAACAGCAAACTGGCGTTCCCAGTCAAGGTCGCGGCGGGCGTGGCCCATTTCAAGATCTGCTGCCCGGGTCTTCTTGAGTTTTACCATGTCGCCGACATGGGCAGCAATCCGTGAGCTTATCACACCTTCGTATACCTCTTCGGGAGTCGGGAGTGCAAGGTGCTCTGCGGGGGTGACGTAACAGATGAAATCGGCACCGAGAGATGATGAGATTGCTGCGCCGATTGCGGAAACCCGGTCATCGTAACCCGGGGCAATGTCGGTTACGATGGGGCCAAGCATGTAAAACGGCTTGTTGTTGGTGACCCTCTTCATGAGCTGGACGTTTGTTGCGATCTCGTCAATCGGCACGTGGCCCGGACCTTCGACGATCACCTGCACGCCCTGTGCATGCGCCTTGTCAGCAAGTTCTGCATTGATTAAGAGTTCCTGGATGCCGGCGCGATCTGTTGCATCGTGGATTGCTCCTGCCCGCATGCCGTTTCCCATCGAAAGCGTGACTTCGTGCTCCTTCATGATCTCTAAAAGATAATCAAATTCCGAATACAGCGGGTTCTCCTTCTCGTTGTGGAGCATCCACGCGGTCATGAACGCCCCGCCCCGGGAGACAAGCCCTGCATGCCGGCCCTGGTTGCGGAGTCTTTTCACGGTCTCAAAGTTGATGCCGGTGTGGATCGCCATGAAGTTGGTTCCGAGCTTTGCCTGCTCGGCCGTGATCCGGAAGAGGTCGTCCTCTTTCATGTGGATGACAGCACCGTCTTTTTTAATGGCCTCGATAAATGCCTGGTACAGCGGAACGCTGCCGACAGAAAGAGAGGTATTTGCAATCACCTGCTTTCTGATCTCGGCAAAATCGCCGCCGGTCGAGAGTTCCATGAGGGTATCGGCGCCCGCACGCTCGGCCTGTTTTGCCTTTTCGATTTCCTCAGGAATATTGACAATATCAGTGGATGTCCCGATCGATGCATTCACCTTTGTCCGGAGCCCCTCTCCGATACCACAGATTTTCACTTTCCGGTAGGGAGACACCGGGATAACAATATGGCCTTCGGCAACGCTGCGCCGGACAAAGTCTTCGGTGACTCCTTCCTGCGCTGCAACCTGCTTCATCTCATCTGTTACGATGCCGCGCCTGGCATCAGCAATAATACTCATACACTACCTGTTTTTGTAAAAGGACAAATAAAGGCTCGGTTTTACATTTCCGTGCGAAATCTGGCTTGTCATGTAAACAAGTAAAATTGATTTTAAGTAAAAAATGCGAATATTATCCGGTAGAATCCCCGGTTCCGGAACTCATCTTACCAT